>Ga0214543_1005680_pt1 | contig 22721 bp, 17 predicted proteins | sample CNSS2metaG_FD_160094 | JGI IMG/M metagenome (GOLD analysis project Ga0214543, IMG submission 160094) | Root nodule microbial communities from cowpea collected in UCLA plant growth center, Los Angeles, California, USA - CNSS2 | ecosystem: Host-associated > Plants > Roots > Nodule | place: USA... | reverse complement strand
TTTAATTTCATAATTTTTCTTTTCAATTTAAACAACTTAATTTCCTTCTTTTTTTTTTTTTCGAATCTACTTTAATCTATTATCTAAAATCCAATCCTAAAAACAAACACAAACTTAGATTCTCATTAATCAAACCCTCTACTATAACTCAATTAATTTTTAGTTTTTGTTAAAATGAAAAATAAATAAAACATTTAAGTAGATGAAAAAAATAGTTCAAGAACCCAACAAATGGTTCAATCATAAAAAAAAAAAAAAAAATCTGAGTAGAAAACAATAATAATTAAAACGAAATCAAAAATCCACTGTAACCGCTCTTTAACGGTTCGCCTTCCTCAAACGGCTACATTCTCTCTCTTCGCTCTCTGTTCTTCCTATTTTTTTAATTTCTCACCCCCAATTCAAAAATTCACAAAAGCTGCATTTTCCTGGGAAACCCTTTTTTTCATTTTATCGGGAAAACCAATCCCCCTTTCTTGCCAGGGGGGTTTCTAGACCAAAGGCAATTCACCAATCCCTTTCAATCACAGGTGAAATTTAAGATCCTTTTCGCTTTTCTGGGATACCTCAAAATCATATTCTGTTCGTGAGGAAAGTGTATCGATCAAGTTTCTAATCTGGGTTTCACCAATCAAAAAAAAAAAAAAAACCCATCAACCTAAATTTAGTATCGTACGTTGTCGTTCTGTTCTATGTCCTTTACATCCTAGGTCATTGAAACGACATCGCTTTCCTTTTTAATCTGTTTCGGGTATTAGTTCTATGGCCTTCTTTTCTGGACAATGCATTTGGTTACAATATTTTCCCAAGAAAGCTACGTGTCTGCTTTGAAATATTTCATGCTCAGTTTCTTGATCGAATCTTTCGGGTTCAATCAATTGTGTTGTGTTTGATTATCTTCATGGGGATGTTGGATTTATTAAAATGATCTTACATATTAGAGGCCCAACACTTGAGTTACATGGTAAAATGATGGAATGGAACCATGCCGTCAGTAATTAATTATTCAGAGAGAACATATTCGGATGCACCGGCAGTAATGTGGCATTCTCAGTGTATCTATTATTCTGGTTTATTCCAAGCCATGGAGACCTAATTTTAAGATGATGGTGTGGGTTTTATGTTTAGAGCGATAATTGTTCAGTGGCAGTAATGTGGCATTCTCAGTGTATCTATTATTATGGTTTATTCCAAGCCATGGAGGTCTAATTCTAAGATGATGGTGTGGGTTTTATGTTTAAGAGCGATAATTGTTCAGTGAATAGAACAGTATATGACCTAAGTATGGAAATTTGATATTTTGAAACTTGTACATTTGTGCCATTGTTTTACTGATTTAACATATAGAGCCTTGACCAGATGGGCCCCCAATGGCTAACCTTTATTCATTGGCTATCGGTTTTTTTGACATAAACTAAAATCTTTAATGTTTCTTGTAGCAATAGTGTATTTTTTTTTCAAGTGAGAATCGTACCACAATATGAGCATGCTGTCATTTAAAGTGACAAATCCTTATTGACACTGGAACCTTCTTAGATCGTGACTTGTTTTGAAAAGAGTGACCATGGATTTGTGCAAGTATTCTTAATTTCTACTTTTATAACACATTAATTTGGAATGATTGTTTTTCAAGTATATGTTCTTTTCGCCTTTTGGGGAACAATGTATTTTTACAGTTTTTTTTGTTCTGGTTTTCGGTAGATACAAGTGATAAAAATGGCTAAAGCTCAAAAGGGTCTTTTACAATCCAATACAACATGTGAATCTCTTCTTGACGAACTTCAGGTATACATTAAATTTTGCGGCAACTTATCTTTAATGCTCCCTCTGCCCCATTGGCCAAATAAATAAAATAATGTGTGCAAAACTGAAGAACTCTTACTTGTTTGTCTTGGCTAATTTTTCACAATAGATAATTTGGAATGAAGTCGGGGAGTCTGACACCGAAAAAGATAGAATGTTGTATGAGCTTGAAGAAGAGTGTGTAGAAGTATATAGAAGAAAGGTAGATAAAGCAAATCGGTCTAGAGCTCAACTAAGGCAGGAGATTGCTGATTCCGAGGCAGAGCTTGCATGTATCTGCTCAGCAATGGGAGAGCGACCAGTGCATTTTAGGCAGGTTGGGGGTTTTATGAATCACTAATTTTTTTATTTTATTTTAGGGCTTGTATGTGTATTGGTTAAATAAAGTGGTTTTTTTGGTATAAGACAAATCACACTGCATAATTACGAGAATAGGCAAGTTTTTTGAAAATTACGATTTTAGGCAAAACATACTGGGGTGGATGTTTTCTCATGAAGAAATCGTTTGACTCTTGTGTGTTTTTGGTCGAAGTCAGAAATCGTAAAAAGAAAATGTCAAGGGGGCACGTTTTCTATTAGAAAACGTCAAGGGGGGCACAAATGTGTGGGGGCCCTACGTTTTTAGAAGAAAACGTCCTAGGGGTGTACGTTTTCATGGGTTTTTGTTTCTTTTTAATTTTTTCTTTGTGCACCCCCTCCATCTATTTTGGTTCCGAATCTTCGTGTTCCTTTGTTATTAATGTTATGTGAACCTGCTTTTAAGTGCTTATATATTGAAACACGATGTCTGGGATAACATGTTCGACTTCGATTGGATTAGACGAAGAAGATTCTCCATAATTCCATGAATTCATTATGTTAATGTTGATATGGAAATGGGTTGTAAGAGATTTGAGATGTGAAGTGAGCGGTGTATGCATAGAAAATTTGGTAAAAGAACAAATTGTGGTGTGTTTCAATATATAAGGACTTAAAAGCAGGTTCACATAGCATTAATAACAAAGGAATATGAAGATCCAGAACTAAAATAGATAAAGGGGGATGTGCAGAGAAAAAATAAAAAAAAATAAAAACCCATGAAAACGTACACCCTTAGGACGTTTTCTTCTAAAAACGTAGGATCCCCACGCTTCCTGACCAAAAAACGCATAGGGGTCACACGATTTCTTCTTGAGAAATCGTAATTTTTTAAAAAACTTGCCTATTCTCGTAATTATGTAGTGTGATTTGCCCATTACAGAAAGAAAACCAAATAAAGTGGATACAAGAACTTAAGGCAAATGGCACTGTATGTTGAAAGTGATTGCATAAGATGTATTAGTGAAGTTTAATGGTTAACAATAAAAGCTTTGGTACAGATTTATGTCTAAACTGTTCTCAATGAGTATATGTGTGCCAAGGGTAGCTGTTGAGTTGAGAGGGCCCTATGTATTCTCGTTAAAATTAGCGTACCTTGTAGTTTTCTCAGTTCCAAGTCCAGGTAATGCAGGAAGAGTTTTTTTTTTTTGGATCCTTAGTAGCCTACGACACTTGTCAATATACCTGACATGGATCACTTACGACAAATTGCTTTTGTATAGTTTTCTTGGATGTTACTGTAATGACCTTAACAATTAAGGTTATTTTGTTATCCAGTTGATCTACTAAGAAGAGGATTGGTTCGTTCTTGTCTTTCATATTTTTCTAGTTTGACAAAAACGCTGGAAGCTTGAAGGAAGAGCTGGCAAGAGTTCACCCAGAGCTGGAGGAAATGCGAAAAAGGAAGTTTGAGCGTAGAAATCAATTTATAGAAGTTCAAGAACAGATTCAAAGTATCTCAAATGAGATTTATAGTACAGGAGAATATATTACAGCTGTTGTAGATGAAACTGATTTGTCATTGAGAAAGCTTGAAGAATTGCACAGAGAGCTCCTTGCACTTCAGAAGGAGAAGGTCAATAATATACTTATAGTTCCTCTTCTATCTCTCTCGGAGTTGTATTTGTGTGTGTGTGTGTAAAGCTAGTGCAATTTAAACAGTCACATATTGTTCTTTGTTACTTTTCATGCAGAGTGAACGCCTCAAAAAGGTTCAAGCCCAAATGTATACATTGAATTCTCTCTGTTCAGTGCTTGGTTTGGACTTCAAGCAGACAGTCAGTGGAGTCCATCCTAGCTTAGGAATTTCAGAAGGTCCTAGGACTGTCAACAGTGAAACCATAAATCAATTGGCTATTGCCATACAAGAACTGCGAAAAGTTAAACTACAGAGAATGCAAAGGGTAAAAACTGGCAGTTTGTGAATATAATTTTGATATGAAACATTACTTTGTGTTTATAATTTGATGTTATTTTCTCTGGTTGATAGTTAACTTGATTATTGTCTGGCAGCTTCAAGATATAGCTTCAACAATGTTGGAGCTCTGGAATTTGATGGATACGCCTGTTGAAGAGCAACAGATGTTTCAGAATGTTACTTGTAATATAGCTGCTTCAGAAGATGAAGTAACTGAACCAAACAGCTTGTCTGAGAACTTCATCAATTATGTGAGTTATAGTTACTGGGGAAATAAGTACTGGTTTTCTTGATCCGTGCGGTTCAGATTTCCTGTAGAAGTAACATTTTCATGCAGGTCGAGGCAGAAGTATCCAGGTTGGAAGAGTTAAAATCAAGCAAAATGAAAGAGCTTGTTTTGAGGAAAAGAGCAGAGCTAGAGGAGATATGTCAAAAGACTCATTTGATTCCAAATATTGATAGTGCAGTGGAACACGCTGTTGAAGCGATAGAGTCTGGTAAGTTCCGTACGAGAAACCTGTGAATGAGCGCCATTGTTTCCTAGGCAAACTAAAAAGTCTGCATCTTCCTTTCTTTATCAGGAGCGGTAGACCCAGCTTGTTTGCTCGAACAACTTGAACTTCAGATTGCCTCTGCAAAAGAGGAAGCTTTTGTCAGAAAAGAAATACTTGAAAGAGTTGAGAAATGGTTAGCAGCATGTGAAGAAGAATCTTGGCTCGAGGAGTACAACATGGTTAGTTTTTTATTCTTTACCATCTCTGTTATAGCAGGTTGGTACTAACATTGAATGGTAATTTCGACTGTTGGATGGATAATAGTTCGATGTTCATAAAAAGAAAGTTTTTCATATTTGTTTTTCCATGAAAAATATATTTTTTTTTATAAAAATCACCCTTTTTTGAAAAGTTTAGGTGTAAGGTTTTCGAAAAAAAGAGAAAGATTTCTGATTATTTTTTTTAGTAGCTTGTGAAAAAAGCTATGATAATAACTACCTTTCAAATAAAAGAATTTTTTATAATTGTAATCAAATAAAAGAGTAGCTTATACTTCTTATAAGATCGCTAAAAATAGATTTTTTATGCATTCTTAAACACCCTTTTTTATAAAAAGCACAAATAAAGGTCTCCTAAATGGTGTAAATGGATTCCCCTTCCCATGTCTATCACACTTCTCAATTTGTTAATTTTACTGCCATTCTGTTTCTTCCAGGATGAAAATCGATACAATGCTGGGAAAGGTTCTCATCTTACTCTCAAGCGAGCGGAGAGAGCCCGTGCCTTGGTCAGCAAACTTCCAGGTGTTAGATCTTAATTGTTTCTTTGTCAGCCATGTTGCTTTGTTATTGGACTTTTGACCATCTTAAGGATACTGAATAGAAACACAGCTTTACTTTTCCATGCCTTGATGTTTGTTTATTAAAGCATAATGTCTTTTTCATTTTCTTTTGTTTGCATACAGCAATGGCAGAGGCTTTAACATCAAAAACTATAGCATGGGAAAAGGACAGAGGCATTGAGTTCACATATGATGGTGTAAGTACCCTCACCTAAGAAATCATCGGGAAAGAGGTCATCTTCGTGTCTTGTTGTTCAGCAAGTCTTTCAAACTAATTTTTGTTGTACGTGATTTTCTAGACCTGTCTGCTCTCTATGCTTGAGAACGACTCGCTATCACGGCAAGAGAAGGAGCAAGAACGTCGTAGGCAGAGGGTATATGGACCACTTGTTGCATTTAAAGATTCTCTAATATAAGTTCTGTAGTTATAAAAAACACCCTGATTTTTGCTGTTTTAAAATCCAAGCAACATTTTATGGTTTGTCTTTTTTTCTTCGCAATCTACACTCATTTGACACTGTTTTTTATTAATGGGAGAGTGGGAATACATTTATCAAATGAGTGTAAAAGTGTGTCAAACTAATTTTTTTCTTATGTATCTGTTTCAGGAACTGAAGAAACTTCAGGGACAAATCACAGCGGAAAAGGAAGTACTCTACGGGACAAAGGTAAGCCCTTCAAAGACCCAGAATGCAAAAAAGACACCAAGGAGTGGAAGCGCAGCATGTAGAAGAATCTCCCTTGGATGCCAGACACCAAAATCTGATTCGAAACCTTATCAGTCACAGTTATCCTTCACAAAGAGGACAGAAAAAGCCCACCAAAATGATCGACTAAATAATCTGGATGATGATGTTTCATGTTTATCATCAGGTAGTTAACTTCTCTTATGCTCCCCCTTCCCGTGTTTCATGCATCTTGCAGATTTCTCACTGTTTGGTTGAAAGAAAGAACATGAACCAATGGAAAATTCTTTTAAGAATTTGCTTCACTTAGTAAGGTGGTTTGGAATGTGGTATACAGATTCAGATCTTGCTAAGCACAATATAAACATTGACTGAGCCAAATTTTCTGTCTGCTACATCTTTTTTACCCATTTTCATTATGGGAGTAGGAAGTTTTATTACTCAGATTCCATTAACAATTAACGTAGCATTTTTTCATTCTTTTAATTTTCATCTCAAAATGAAAGTCGGCATCAATTTAGTTAACATGCCAACTTGCCATCTAAACTGCAACAATAGTTTGTCGGATACCTGTTTATGTTTTATTTGGAGAGAAGAAAAGATTCTCCATAGGATTCTCCGAAATACTCTTGATGATGATGGTTTTTTGGTAAAGGCTGTATGTGGCACCAAGGAATGGTTTAGAAATTTTTTATTCGTTTGACGTTGAAGGCTGTATGTGGCATGTTAACGTAGCATTTTTTCATTCTTTTAATTTTCTTCTCAAAATGAAAGTCGGCATCAATTTAGTTTACATGCCAACTTGCCATCTGAACTGCAACTATAGTTTGTCGGATACCTGTTTATGTTTTCTTTGGATTTTAGAAGAAGATTCTCCATCGGATTCTCCGAAGTACTCTTGATGATGATGGCTTTTTGGTAAAGGCTGTATGTGGCACCAAGGAATGGTTTGGAAATTTTTTATTCGTTTGTCGTTGAAGGTGGAGGCCAAAGCCACATCTCAGCTGGTTGATTTTCCCATAATTTCTTGCTGGTATATCGAGCATTCCTTTGCTGTTTGTGTTTCATATAATCTGCAGAAAAAGCACACGTATATACTTAACGATTTTCTGTCACATTCATGCATTTAGAACTCACCACTCATTTTGTTGTTCTTATGTTATAGCTAGAAAAGGACTTGATACTGCTGGTGTTCCTATGAAAAAATTCTCTACTGGTGCTGAGAGTGTTCGTATAATGGAATCTCCTTCTACCCGCCAACCTTTTTCCCCCATCTCTTTAATGGTATCATTAGCTAAAGATGCAAATGCTGTAGACGATATACAGAACAAGAAGTTGCAGAAAACATTAGTAGTTAGCAATTTTCCATCCATCACTACTACATCAAAGACAACCATAGTGGTGGATGAAGAAAATAGAACTCCTATGAATACGTCCATGACTCCAACCCCTGCCTCAGTTCCTTATGGAGAAGAGACCGAATACTCCTTTGAGGAAAGAAGGCTCGGTTTGTGTTAGCATAACTGGTTTGTTTGGTTTTCCAGATTACATATTACACAGTTATTGTAGTTACCTGTAAATGATAATCACAAGTCAAATGTAATTGGCTTCCCGATTATGTACATAATCTCAGAAGGGGGCTTGGACTGTGGTGTGGAAAGTACATATTAATGATAAATCTTGCAATCTAATCTGATGTTTCTTTTACAGATTACTGTTTCATCTCAACTAAAACCTGCCCTTTTGTTCCCAGATGTACTCTTCTTGCTGATTTGATGACACCCACTTTAAATAAAGAACAAAAAGTTAAATGAAGAGTAACTACAAAATCTGAGATACGTGTGGGAGATCTCATTCACCTTAATCACGAAACCTGAGAAAGTCAACTTTTTTAATTAGCATAAGAGAAAATTCTATATATGCTATGTGACTTCGAGTGCTGACAACTGTCTACAGCTTATCGTGTGGAGTCAACACCTAGCACAAAACCAAAAATAATTAATACCAATAAGTAAAGTAGTTTACTTTTTAAAACACAATTTAGTTGTGAAACATTACCCTATTAGGACTGGTTCCCTTTCCTTAATGTTCATTAAATAGATCTTCTATGTTTGGGAAGTTGCTGCTACACAGAAAATAGCACAGTATCCAGGCCTAGATATAATATCTGTTTATGGATACCCTATATTTATATCAGAATTGTAGATGCAGGACCATAGTATTAGTATTTGGTAGCCTCTTCTGTCTACAAGTGTTTTTTTGTTTAAATTTGTGTCCTTTTTCTTCTCTAAGAAGAAAAGGTTTTAAGAAATGGCCCTTTTAGTCAACTCAAGCTGTGAAAGAGAAGAAAGAGAGAACAGAAGGTAAAAGAATAATGCAAGAAAAGGGAGAAGAGCAGTGTATGCGTTCCAGTGGCATCTTAGAGTAGATTCACCAAACAAATGGAGTATTTCAATTCATTTTTCTATTGGCTTGAAAAAACATCTGTTTATGTGTCTTGGTCAACTTTATTTTAACTTAAAAGACAAAGAACTTGTCAGTAGTTGGAGCAATGGAATGGCTCCATCCAGCCTTTGCTTTACAGCTTCTAATATTTTTTTTTTCTTTTGTTTTAAAAAAGCAGTAAATAAATAATTTGCAATTTTTTATTAAAAGTTTTTTTTTTCCATAAACATCAACTATTTTTTTATGCATTCAAATTGATAAGTATCTGTATTCACAGTCATTTATTAAATCACCTTTATTAAATTTCCAAGACGGACGTGAACCAATTTCTTAACCAAAATTCATACTTTGAATTTTGCAATTAAAATATTAATTATTAATTAAATTCCGTGTTATTTAATTACTTTATTACTTTATCATTTTACATTTTATTATATTTTCCCATTTTCAACTTTATTTATTTACTCCTCCTTTTCCTGCAAAACCCTAATTTCAGACATCACTCCGGCGAATTTGTGAACCCCAATTGTTATTTTCTCTGTAATTGTAGAATTTATTTTTCAAAAAATTTGCAATTTTTTGAAGCTTTTACCGCTCTCTGCAATGGTGGAGATTTGAGCCACAGTATCGCGTCTTTCTCGGAGTTCAACCCCAACCGTTCAAAATTATGCTTCTGGGTTTCGTCATTTCAGACAAAAGTTTCTATTTTTGAAGTTTTTATGAGCGGTTGCAACTTTTTCTGTGCTCAAACGTCAGTGTACTGTTTTTGGGTACGTTAGTTCTGCATTCAAGTACATTTGTCTTCTTCGAGTTGAAAAAAATCATTTTTCCTTTTTTTTTTTGAATTGGTAATTCCTTGAATCTTCAATGGGAAGGGTTTAAGCGTGTTTTAAGGTTTTGGGGTGTCTTTGTTTTTCTTTGATTCGAAAAAAAAATGGAGGAAAAAGAGATTTTTAGTTCTGGGCAGGCTGTTAAGGTTGTCGAGCCCCCCCAGAGCTTCCACGTGGCACTAGGCTCCGTGCAGTTTTCTGGGCCCACGGGGGATTCGCCGGCACCGGTGAGTTCTCCGGTGATTACTTCCGGTAGTACAGAGGGGAAGAAGAAGAGGGGCCGGCCTAGGAAATATGGACCGGACGGCAATGTGGCGCTGTCGCCGATGCCGATATCATCGTCGATTCCATTGACCGGAGACTTCTCAGCCTGGAAAAGGGGCAGAGGAAAGCCAGTTGAATCAATCAAAAAGTCTTTTAAGTTTTATGAAGTTGAAGGTCAAGGTGCAGGACAAGGTAAAAAAGATTGCTCATTGATTCTTACATTTTTAGAGTTTAATCTTATAATAGTTACTGCTTTGTTTTTATGTTTTACTGTTGCATTAGCAGTATATTCTTATTTTCCCCTTTCATATTTAGCAGGGTTGTTATTTACTATGTAAAATGGATTTATATTTTTGACTTGTAGTTGATTTAAGTTTGGTTTTCAATGTTTGTTTTTGTTTCATGAATTTTATTAATGTCTTTGAAGTGGATTTTGTATATGGTGGTACAAGTGGACCCTTGTATTAGATTCCCTTTAGATCTGGAAATGAAGATGTGTGGTGGTGGGAGGGGATATTTTGTGGTCAAAGTGAAGTGAAGTCAGTTTTCAGCAAAGGCAGCATATGATCCTTCTTTTTTCTTTACTTAGCTGATTTGACAAGGCTTGCAATGGTCTATAGCCTATATACTATCGATTTGGACTTTGGACCATGACATGTTGCAAAATAGGAACCTAAAGTTTAATAATATGATAGATGATTCTTGAAGTTGCATCTTTGAAAAAATGGCAGTGGATATAGGACAGTAGGCTGGAAAATTTTGTAGCACATTTTAAGATTAATTATTCCAATCAACATGTTGTTAGTGGCTGGATAAATTGATGGTTATAATTCAAATATAGTAAGTCTCAATTTTATAGGATACGGTTCCACAAATCATGCAGTCCATGCATATGCTACATTAACATTTATATCTGAAGATATTCCAGGTTCAGAACATTTTTATAGATTTAGCTCTGGGCCTCTTAATGTTCTGGAGGAAGTTTTGGAATGGATGAAGCATAGCATAGCTGTTTCACTACATTGTGCATTTGGTTAATGATTAATGGAAAACGCTGATAAATCTAGTGTAATGATATGTTTGAATCAGGCGAACAATGTATTTGATACTCTGCCTACTGTTTTACCTCTACCATGTCATGGTATAGATGAGGTTTAGAATATGGTGTGTAAAATGAAATAGATAATTTTTTTTTGACAATTTTAGCGAAAAAGTATATAAATGGTGGTTATGCTCATGAAATTAGGTTCCGGTAATTCTTATGATTATGATCTCCAGCTTATAATGGGCATGATGGGAAACATTCAGTTATCTGATAAACAAAAAGTAATCAAGAATTGAGGACAGTTAATCTTGATTATATACAGGATCAACTGAACCAAGTGTGAAATTTTGTAAACAACACTAGTAATTATTAAATATTTTTGGCAAAAGAAACTTTTATCAATCTAGTTGTGAATAATGTGATTTTATTATGATGATATTGCATATCATGTTAATTTTTAGCTTTTGGAACCTCTTGATATTTCTATCTATAATTTTGGAGATTTATAATTCGTCCATTTTATTGGACACAGACCAAGAACTATGAGATCGCCCCTTTCATTCTGTGGTGACGGCAGGATCGCTGTAATTGTATAGCAGTATCTGAAAACATATCTTGAGGGCGTCCAAAATGGAATTTTCTTTTGACCCTTTTTTTTTTTATCCTTAACGAAAATGTGCAAAAGCTCTATTTGCCTCTGCCATTCTATGAGTCTCTTCCTTTTTGCGTATGGCATCGCCACTACCTTTGGCAGCATCCACTAATTCGGAACTTAATTTGAAAGCCATATTTCGACTGGACGTTTCCTCTTTCTCATTCTTAAGCAAGTACCCGAGAGGGCTTAATTGATCCATGATTTATGTTTGTTTGAAATGATGTGGTAAAAAGCAAGGTGCGGCTTGAAAGACATGATTAAATTAGGGGTGGATTCTGATATCTGCCATTTTGAGGAACATGTCACAAGAGAATTGGATTTGGTTAGACAATGTTTGGTAAGCTATGTTCTTTGGCTTCTCAAAAGCTAGATCAAATGTGTTCTTGGACATTTGTAATATTGATAGATATATACATATATTGTAAGTAGCACATTGTCCATAAAAACAAAGTGGTGCTATGAAATGTCAATTAGTTTTTAAATTGCATGAATTTTTAGACTTTTTCTACTTTATAATTGATCATGTCACAAACACATGCAATTTAGGGTATTATTCAGAGGAATGCAACTTATAATGTTAAAACCTCTTTCATTGTTGTATTCCTTTGAAAACTATCTATTGGTCAATAGAGCTTATTTCCCTGGACATATATGTCAGATTGAAAGTGGATCTAATGAACTATCTCTGACCCTTTTTTATTCTATTGTTTGCTTTTACATAATGAAATCAAAGTGGATTTTTTGTGTGAACAGTAGCTTCCACATTGAACTATACATTCTCTTTTGTCTACCAATTAATCTTCCTACATATTTATTTTATAGGTGATCAAATTGCATACTCAGTTGGTGCCAATTTCACACCTCACATCCTTGTAGTAAATGCTGGCGAGGTAATCAGTTCATTTCCTCTAAAGCTATTCTTTTGAAAATAATCATATTATATTTGTCTGTTTGTTGAAATTCCATAATTTTCTTGTAAATGTTGTAGCACCTCTTACCACTTAAAATTCTTATTTCCTTTTACCATGTAATATTTTACTTTCTTCATTTGGTGCAGTTTCACTCTCTTCAATGCTTTAATAAAATGATATCAGTGTATATAACTAAATACATAAAGATATTTGTTTGATTATGCGTGTATGGGTAGGATATCCTATTAATATTATGTGAAACAATAAATAATAATTAACCATGTTACTGCTTGGTTACTTAAAATTTTGGTTGTAGAAACTTATTTGAAACAAGGGTTGAGTGTTCCAAGATGGTGTAACTAGAGTTGAGCTGGGTATGAACAATATGTTAACAAGGATTCAAGTTAATGCTTGCTTTACCAACTGAAGGTTGTGATTACTATGCTACCATGGGTACTAACCTAAGAATTAGTGGTTCTTAGAAAAGCTGAAGAAAATATGAAATCAGCCTTTTTGAAATCCGTTTGTTAGAAAATTAGTTTGGAGGAGGAGAATAGAAGAAAGTAAGCGTTTTTTGTGAATGTATTTGTGAGTTCCTGTGCCCTGTTTCAGGATGTTACTATGAAGATTATGTCCTTCTCTCAACAAGGATGTCAAGCGATTTGCATTCTGTCTGCAAACGGCACAATTTCAAATGTTACACTACGCCAACCAACTTCTTCTGGTGGTACTTTAACATATGAGGTTAGTTCAGTGCTAACTTTCTCTATCAGCTATTGTATATGTAACATTAGGTTGGTTGCCTAATATATAATACTCTAATATTCTTGAGTCATACGCTACCACATGTCTAAAGAGTTTTAAGTTGAAATATCCAATGTCAGTTTAAATGCATCATGCATCAAATTCTAACTGTTGATAATAATGGCATAGGAGGATCATTATTTTGAAGTTTTGTTAAATTTGATTTTGGCAATTGACTAAGAATCCATCCTAATATTTGGCTCTGTATGATTTGGTTTCTTGCAATATTTGTATCAGCAAATGTTGTTAGTTCTCTAATATGTTGTCAGTTAATAGATGATACTTTAGTTGATTATTATGCATTAAGCCTTTGATTCAGACACGTAGAAGAATTGGTAAAATGTTGCTTCTTATCCACAAATTCTAGATCTAAGCATGCTTGTTTTGTTTCTTATATTTGTAATTTTTGGTTGAATACTGACAATAAAAATCACCCCATTGTTCTTCTTTAATAGTATACAGCATCTTTCGCATTTGAACTCTACAAGTCAATGCTGCTTAGTTTTACACACTTTCCATGATTGCCCTTGTTTTGACATAATATAAATTTGTCTTATAACTTGTTCTGTTCTTTATGACAATTCACGTCTTCCTGCATGCAAAATTTCGTTGGAAGAATAATTATTTTGGACCTATTGGGACAAACTTTTTCACAAGCATTTCTAAGGGAGAAACATGAGGGAAAAAAAATGAAATTAGCTTCTCCACAAGTTAAAATTGTTACGAGCAAAGCAATAAAAGAGATGAGAGAGAAAACAAAGTTTATGCATAAAATAATTTATGCAAACTGAAAGTTCTTTCATATAATATCTATACATTTTTATTTTTTAATTTGTGCATTAACTAATTTTAGCTTATAGAAAACTCATTTCATTTTTTCTTTTTATTTTCTCTCTTAGAAGTACTTGTGAAGACGCTTGTCGAAACAGACTTTTTTTTTCACAGATAAAACTCATTTCATTTATGGAATCTGAAATTTGATCTGGCTATCAAGTGTTCATTTTCTTGTTGTAATTCAGCTTAACTTGTCTTTGATACACTATTATCTATTGAGAAATGCTATTAACACTCTTTTACACCGACTAAAAATCCCAAATTGATTCCACTAATGATTGTGTACCCAAGTGGAGTCTAGCATGAGCTTTAATCCAGGTCACATTGTTTGAAAGAGAATGTCAAAAAATGTGTTTCTACTGTTTCTTTCTTTATGTTGTACTTGGTTAAGTACTGGAGAAATACTTAATAATTTGCTGGAACATATTTGGTGCTTCTAGGGGCGCTTTGAAATTCTTTCCTTGACTGGTTCATATATGCCAACTGAGAATGGGTTTACAAAGAGCAGATCTGGTGGAATGAGCATCTCATTGGCCGGTCCAGACGGTCGAGTAATGGGGGGTGGACTCGCCGGTTTGCTGGTAGCTGCCGGTCCTGTGCAGGTAATTTCTGCTGAAGATGATATTTGAGAGTTTAAAAAAGATGAAGAAATAACCTTATAAATTTGCTTACTAAGGTTTTCTTAACCTTTATTAAATATGAAATAAGAGTAAACAGAAGATAGATAAGACTATGCATGACAATAATAACCTTTATGAAATAAGACTATGCATGACACAATAAGAAGTTTTTACATTGTCATCTAATCTTATCTAATCACAGATTGTCAAATATGATAAATTTGTTGATTTTTATGACCTTAAACACAGCAGTGACTTTTTATTTGTTCAAAGTATATAGAAATGAAACTTAAAAAATGGACTATATCAGTCCAAATCACTCTCATCATAAACATTGTAGGCTAGACCCAACAAAGAGTTATGATGGACTTTCTTTATGCTATCTTGAAAGAAAAATGATGCAATGAAAGAACTAAACTACATGTATGAGATACAGTTTCCTCAGAAGTTCTTATGCCATCTTCTGCATCAGGTTGTTGTGGCTAGTTTTGTTCCTGGTCACCAGCTAGAGCAGAAACCGAAGAAGCCGAGGGTGGAGCATGTTCCAATGACTGCTGCACCTATACATGCCAGCCCTATTCATGTGAGCACTACTTCTGCAGAAGATATAAGAATTGGTCTTGGTGGAGTAAAGCCAATCTTGACACCAGCAGCTTTTCAAATGGACAGCATCTTTGGCAATGGACAACCTTCTGATGATGAGGCTCCTTTCCCTGAAGAAGAAGAAGATGAAGAAGAAGAAGAGCCTAACACAAGCTATGCAGATGCTGAAGTTGCTAGCTGAACATGTTCCTTTCCAAGTATTTGGTGTTCTCAACAGTCAAATCAAATCCCATATAGACTTACTCGTGCTTGACTCGTGCTGACAATTTAACTCCACAAAAGTCTTAGTGTGGGATGAGGAATCAAGGTTGGTTTTGACTTGTGAAATTCTTCACTTTAGTGTTAGAAAATCTGTTTGTTAGGCTTTCATGGTTCTGTTCTCATGACGCATAACTAATATTGTTTTACTCATAGTTTTAGCAGATAGATGTAGGATATATTTTGTGCCACGTTCTTATTAGATTTCATTACATTGTTTGAAATGAGTGCATGTGGGTGCTTTCTAAACTGTAATCTAACGATATTATTTGTTGTGAAGGAGGAAATTACATTTTAGCATTTACTTCAATGTTTTCTCTTTGTTTTACCTTTTCTTGTCTTCTCCTTCAGCTCTTCTACATTACTTCTGGTGAAAGGGTCCCCTTTAATGGACAAAATGTGGTTTTTAAGTGACATGTGTATACAACAAAAGGAGAGACAAAAACAATGTTGTTTGAGGAGTGGTTGAATTTTAGTTTGGTCCCTTTGGCCTTAGCCTTTGTTTCTTTCTAATTTAGTTACCAACAACCACATAACTAGTGCTTTATGTGCAACCACAACCATAATTCCAACACAAACTACCACCAATTTTTCTGAAGAAAGGGAAAGCAGAGAGAGTGGAAGAGGTTGGGGAGAGGTGAATGCATGGTAATTGCATAAGAGTATTAAGAAGTGAATTTTAAGATTAGTTCAATTCTACAAAAGCAGAGTTAGTTATGCTAGAATTGTGTGGTGGTTGAGCAATTTTATGTAATTGGTATCACTAGTTTCTAGTGTTAAAGACAAGAAAAGGAACGACTATTTCTAGAATCTATGTACTTTAGTTGTTTATTTAGTTTAAGTGTTTTATTCTCGTATAATAAATAATCATGAAATGCATATTAAAAAATTAGCTTCCTTGCAATGCTTTAAAATAATGGTTTTTTTAATTTATATGATATCTTTTAAAATTGATAAATGAAAAAAATTAGTGAGAAAGGTGTCAACCAAATTAAAATATTACAATGCTGAAGATGTGTCTTCATTGTTTTCCTTCACCCAATGGCCATGTAAACCATTATTACCATGAAAAAAATGTACATTTATTAATCATTTTGTACTAAACGAGCAAATTAGAGAAAAAAGATGTAGAAGTATTAAAAATTAAATAGGATTGACCTATTGTCAAACATAAGACCAAAATCAAACATAAATATATTTTTTAGATCTAAACTTCTAGAATTGTTGAGTGGCTTTAGAGCTTATTCAAAACGTTATTGTGTTAAAAAATAGTGTAATAAACCTATTTTTAATATAGGTTAACAGACTGAAGTTTTTACATAAACTAACATATCTAAATACTTAAATAAAACAAAAATAATTCCAATACTATAAAAACAAATTAGCCCAACAACTATATCCTATTATATTATATTATTTACGTTTATTAAATAAGTTACCTTTTAGACTTAAATGGTCTTTTGTTTTAAGCCTTAACTTTATCAATAAAAGACATAATTAACAAGCAACAAATAAAGTTCAAGAATTTTTGTTCTGTGAATTTAAGAAAAATATATTTGCATATAACTTTTCAGAAATAAATATACTTTAACTTCTTCATTTTTATCAAAGGACTGATTCAATTACTATATCAGAAACTCTTCCATGTGTGGATCTTACACAGCACTAACCGATTCCTGCATGAAGTGCTGTGACTACATGCAGTGAGAAAATAAAGTGCAAGAATCATTTCAATTAAACTGGCATAAAGTGCAAAAAAAAAAAAACTAAAAATATCAACTTTTTTGTAGCCTATTTTAACAAGAACAATATATCATGAATTTCTCAGAAGCCATGATTTTTACATACCAAGAATTTGGCTCCATTTCTTGAGCTTTAGGATGAACCTTTCTGCAATGCTTCATCCCAATTACCATAAAGAAAAATAGAAGTAACTTGTTGGCTAGTGGCTAGTGCATAGTAAAAAGAAAAGGAATATATAGCAATAAAGAAATTCCCAGAAAATGTTTCTTTACAAGAAAAGAAAAGAAAAAAAAGAAGGATTCCCTACATATGCTGCTTCCAAGCATGATCTTTGTGCACATCACTTTTTCCCCTTATCCAGAGCAATTAGAATAAAGTTCTGCATTGGAATTTCTTATCTTTAACTTTCATTCATTTTCTGGTTTAACATACCATGGTTTTCATGTTGGAACAAGTGCCTCCAAAGCACAAAAGCAAGAGGGATTTGTTTGTGTATGCACATATAAACAACTATTTCTATGTTATTTTCTTGAATGATACATACAACACAACAAAATTCACCACAAGACTCAAAAGTTTCTAGCAATAACCCAATGTTAAGGCTTAACTCAGAAGTTATGTGCTCAACAACTCTTCCTTCCACCCTTTGTTAACTTTCTGAATGAATTCTTCCACTCTTTTCCTCAGTTCATCATTGCTGTCATCTTTTTCACTTATTCTGTCATCATCCTTTTCCTGTTCCACTTTTTCTTCATCTTCATTGCTGCAATCATCATTGCCTTCAATTTCAATGTTCTCAACTGTTCCTGCTTCATGATCATGTGACACTTCTTCCACTTCCACTGCTTGTGGCATTGGTGTTGTATCTTTCTCCACCACTGGCTTAGAGTTATTATTAGCTCCTTTTTTCTGATCATTTGCACCCTTCAAAAGATGAATTTCACTTTGTTGATGAATGCTGAGGCTAGGCTTCAAGTCCACCAGAATTATGACTATGATCAAATTGCAGAAGCAGAAGATGAATGCTGAGCTGGAAGCAGCTTGAGTGATGAACTCCAACACAGAACCAAACATCATGGCTTGGAACAACAATTAGGACACAAACACAGAAAAGGGCACCACAGAGTGAGTGAGAGAGGGTGAACAAAAAAAACAAGATTATCAGCAACAGCTAACTCTACATGCAATGTTTTGAATGAAGACTTTAAGGGTCTATTTAAAGCCCTATTGGGATAGATGCAAACGTGGAAAGAACCCTTTTTTTTGTAGCAAATTTTAAGGAGTTTGGTGTGAAAGCTATCATCAGAATGAAACAATACAATATAGTATACACACATTTGTGTATGTATATATGTGAAAGCTATAGAATATAGAATATGGCAATATAATACACAGTTTGTATAATAATTGATTGATTCGTGTATTAATAATGTGTGTGTGAAAGGTTCTTCCAACTGTGTGTGGGGCGTTTTTTATTTCATTGATTAATCAAAAGTCTTTTGTACTATGCAAAGAGCATCACATGGAGCTTTCTCAGCCAGACATAGGCACAGCCCTATGTCATAAATCGACATCACCAACCAAAAACTCTTACGTTTTTGGTCTCTCTGTCATGTTTCTACCCTTTCTTGTTTCTAGGTTTGTTGATTTTGTAACCATGGCAATTAAGAAAACTAAAGAAATGGGTTAAGATTTTGTTGTGCTGTTTTGAAGATCTTGGGATTTTTTACTGTGACTTGGTGAAAATGACCAGGGACCTAACTCTGAGCAAAACACTGTTGAATGTTAGAAAAATGAGTTGTTTTATTAGCCTTGAAAATGTCACCTATGATGTTCATAGCTTTGTCCCTCATCGGATATTTCTGTGCCTGTGACCGAAAGAACGTCACCTAAAATTTCTGAGAGCGAAATTTATGTTCAAAGTTTAATTTAATATATCTGCTTCATTCCCTTATTTTAATTCATCACAACGTTATCATTCAAAGTTTTATAATTAAATGGTTTTAACATTTTCATCTTGTTGTATATTTTCAGCAACCATGGTAATTTTTTTTTTCTGACAATATACCATTTTAATTTTTAAACTAACCCTTTTTTTCCTTTTTTTTTCTAAATTTAAAAAATATGTAAATTTTGATCGGTTTTCTAACATGAGATCGATATATTGAGAATTCGACTGTTTGAAAATTAAATTATTAATATATCTACTTTTATGTCTAAAAGTCGGTTTAGAAAGTCAAATTTTAATTTGCTTTTTTTTTCTTTAAAATTGAAAAAAAAAATATAAGGGAAACCAATTCATTTCCAAAATCTCATTTTAAATGAATATAGTTTGAGAATTAAAATAGATTAATTTATTTGAATACTTTTTTTAAATAGGTTTGTTTTGAGAAAAAAAATCACTTTAATAATCACAATTATTGACAATAATATTTTACAACCAATACATTTTACAATGTTTAATATTTTGTTAAAACTTAAAATTTCGGGGAAATAGGATTTTTTGTTTGTTTGTAAATATAATGCCTTCCTTATTTTCATTACAATGTTATAATACTCATTATAAATTACTATTTTTTTAAGCTTATACCACATTTTATTTTCTTCAATTTATCTCGGTAATAGTTTTCAATATTTGGATTCAAATAAAAAATAAAACATAATTTTATATTCTGAAAATCGTTTAAAACAAATATTTTTTTAATATACATGCAATAATATGACAAGAATATTTAGGTAGATGTAAGATTATTCTTGTTTTTAAAAACTAAATTAGCAAGATTAATTATGCATATATATTAAAAGTAAATATGAAGTTATGTAAACTAAAGTAGTAACATGTATCATCTGTCTTAATAAATTTCAACACGTGCCAATTCAAATTAATAATAAATAATAATAAAAAAAATACTTTTTTTAAGCATTTGCATGCTCCTATGCCTAAGACAAATTTGGATAAATTTGTTATTATACCTTTATAAGAGAAGAAATCAATAAAATGAAAAATTAAGAAATGGAAATATCAATAAATATTCTCTCCATGCATCATAACTTTTGAGAAGTTTTATAATGTTTTTTTTAAATTAAAATGTACGTGGTTAAAAGTTTAATTTATTTTACCTTCTTAGTTATTCTTTTCTATTTTCTTCTCAGATTGATCTAAATTCTTGAAGTTCTTTCTTCAACACGTAATTGCATTTCTGTAAAAAAATACTTTTCAATTTAAAGAGTAAAGAGACCTTTTTTCTCTTTTATTTTGAAGCTCAAATTTAAACAAATAGGTTTGGTCCAACTAAGCCATCGATAAATATTTAAAAAAGATGTAATGATATTTAATTTAAAATTCTAGACAGAATACAGTGGTAGATTAAATAATTATATTTATTCATTACCCTTTGCATGCACGTACCAAAATTATTATTCTCACTTCTTATTTTGTTATTATTTCCTCTCTTCAAATAAATTAATTTTTCGTATACCATGCTATATATATATATATATATATATATATATATATATATATATATATATATATATATATATATAATACATAATTCGACAAAAACAACTAAGAAATTCAGTTAACAATATATAAATACATTGAACATTGTTCAAATAAAAAATTAAACTTTATTCAAGTAATTATTAATAATGTTGATGATTGATGCTCTTAACCATCAACAATTATTATTTATCTACCTTGGTTGACTTTCAAGTGAATAATTAGATTAAGAGTCAATTTCCTTTTATTGCTTTCTCATTACTGCTTATTGGATCTTTGTTTATTGTTTCTGACACATAAAATAATGGCTTTTATGAATTCAATGGTTTCATTAAAATATTTTGTTGTTGACTTATAATTATTTACATGAATTTTAGTCACCCAACAATTATTCGTGCATTTCGATGGTTTGTTCCATAGAAAAACATCTACGTTGTTAAACTCTACGTAGTTAAGAAACATTGTTAATGGAAATTGAGTAATCTTGTGTCCTACTCCGTGTTAGATGTTATGAATCTAATATAATTTTAATCATAACAATTGAGTTTTATATATAGACTTATAGTTATATACTCTAATTCTAAATCATTCAACTATGATAACAATTGAAGAATTTATTACTAAGATTAATACCATATAAGAAAACATGTTAAAAGAATAAAGTAATCATTGATTATGTTTGTATTGAGTCAAGGAAAGGAATGTTGATCATGTATTGCAAATAAGACTTGGTTCATAATGTAACACTAATTATAAATGTGTTTATAGTTTCAATATAAAAATTGATTTAACAATTTTTTTTTAATTTAAATAGTATTTTGGTCCCCATTTTTTTTCAATTTGTTTAATCTGTTTTTTTTTTTCATGATGAATTTGATCTTGTTTTGTTAAGTTATGTTGAATTTTAGCTTTATTATTAACGCCATTTAAATTGATGACGAAAAAGTGTAATGACCGATCTTTTCATATTATGTGAATTATTTTAATTATGTTTGTTTGTATTTTGTTTAAATAATTTTTTAATTTAGTTAAATTTGTTAATCTCACCATCCATTACATCACCCTCACTTTTTATTTCTTGAATTTTCACCCAATGACGAACCTACATAAGAGGGTCATGATCCCCAAAAATTTTTATATATAAAAAAGTTAATATATAAATAAAATATTTTTTTCTTAAATTTTAATATATTTTATATATTTGTATACATTTATCATTACAAGAAAATATTTCATTAATCGAGATGGTAAATAAACCCATCCCCGTGGGTATTGTCCGAACCCACATTGACTGGGTATGGGTATGGGTATGGGGAATCCCCGACTTTTTCAGTTGGGTATGGGGATGGGTATGAGGATGTACATATACCCGCCATAATACCCGTCCCCGCCATATCTCCATTCTCGTTTAAATTATTAAAATATTCACAATTAATCAAGTAACCCCTATATATATATATATATATTATTTTTTTTCTATTTTTTTTCTTTTAATTATTTGGTTTGTCATCAAACTCATTCTCATCTCCAATATATTTTTTATCTTATCATAACCTTTATGTAATTATGCTAAAATGATGTATGTTAATTAAAAAAAATTTATGCCTCACATTTGAATATTTCTATTATTTTTTAATATTTTTATTTATTATAAATTTTCCTTTCACATGAGAATGTTTATACTCTCAATTTAAGGTAATATAAAAAAAATCTTTACTTATTATTATTATTATTATTAATTTTTGTTTAATTTAAAGAACTCTTTTGTTCCATTAAAATAATTTTCGTTATTTTTCAACCATTGAGTATATATATTGATATTTGAAAAATTTTCTTAGTTCTCTAAGATATTTTTCGTCTTATGATACCTTAATTATACATTTGATGATTTTCTTTGTGTGATTTTTTTCGATAGTCTCTCAAATTATTTCTAAAACACACATTTGTTAGTTTTTGAATATTTTTATTTATTGTTTTTATTTTCATCATGTAAAATAATATTTCGATATATTCTATCTAATTATCTTTTATTTTATAACTCATTATTAATCATACTATAATTTTTTCACTTTAAATTATGTTTGAAGTGGTTAAAATTATATATATAT
>Ga0214543_1005676_pt1 | contig 22726 bp, 5 predicted proteins | sample CNSS2metaG_FD_160094 | JGI IMG/M metagenome (GOLD analysis project Ga0214543, IMG submission 160094) | Root nodule microbial communities from cowpea collected in UCLA plant growth center, Los Angeles, California, USA - CNSS2 | ecosystem: Host-associated > Plants > Roots > Nodule | place: USA... | reverse complement strand
TAAGCGAGTCGCCTGGGCGACCTTTCGTGCAAAAACTTAGGCGAGCTCCCTGTTTCATCTCGCCTAGGCGAGATGGACTCGCTTGGGCGAGATTGACAGGTCTCGCCACTGTTCTTCACTGTAACAGCCATGAAAACGAACCAAACCAGCATACAAAGCATTCTCATACACCAATTCGAAGGATTAAATCATACAAGCAGAAATCAACACCATTACAGACCAAAACTACTGGAAAACAAGAGTTCTAACTTCCCGTACCTGGAATAATCTAGTAAACGACCCAACACGCCCCCAACACCGAACGCACGAGCACAGCAGCTCAAGGAGCGAATGACAGAACTGAAAAGGTAGCGAAACAGAAGCACAGTATGGGTTACTTGGGACCCTAGCTGTGAAATGAACGAAAGGAACAATGGAGACGGAAAAAGGCTAGCACAGTACTTACATGGAGTAGAGCACAACTTCGAGCTAGTTTGAAGATGACGAAAAACCTAACCCTAGCAGAGCTCTTTGTGTGAGGGAGGAAGGGTTGACGGCTGCTACGTTTCTGTGAGAATGAAAGTGAGAGTGGGATTAGGGCAGACCTTAGGACCTTATACGTTGGGTCGGCCTTAGGCCCACTAACTTTAGGGCAGAAAAGTTAACAGATTTAAATGGGCCTTACAACAAACATGTATAGTTATTTTAAGATTAATTAATAATAAAAATAATTAAAAATATTATTGTTTTTCTCAACTCGATAATAAGTTTTTTTCTCTCCTAAACTTAAATTATTTTTCTACTTACCCAACTTATGCTCCAATTAATTTATTATTCACCAAAAAAATAAACCATAATCTAATAATTATTTTGTAGAATAATTTCAATTTATCATCAAAATATATGCAAAAAACCTTTTGAAACTCGTAAATCGAAAAGTACCGAAAAACAAAATTAGGTAAAAGAAATGCATTTTTAATTTTAAGAAAATCTAAAAGAAAATAAAAACAACAGCAACACAATTATAAAGAAAAAACATACTAACTATAAATAATGGGGATGAAAAAATTAGTACGCATGGATAAATATGAGATTCAAGGAATGTAATATGTCAAAACCCTGAAAATAAAAATGCTCTAGAATAAGAAAAGAAGGATTGGCAAGAGAAGTCATACATAGATAACAAAATACAATCCAAATCGATTATAAGAGAATAAATATAATTAATCATTATCTTTTTCATAAACAAAATTATAATTTACTACATAAATGTTTTAACTCATTGATTATCATTTTTAATACTAATAAAAAATAGCAAACACTATAATAATTTAATTACTTATTTTTCTCAAACATAATATTATAATTAATTTAATATAGCTATATTAGTAATAAAATATTTGTTAAGGCTATTTTTTTCTTAAACACAAATTTATAATTAATTTAATAGGGCTATATTAGTAAAAAAGAAATTGAGGTTTTTTGTCTTAAACATTATTTTATAATTAATTTAATTGAGAAATATTAGTAATGAAAAAAATAAAGTCTTCTTTCTTTAGAGACATGAAGTGAGTGTTTTACTTATTTTACCCTTGAGTTCGCCTTGCATAAAGGGTGCTAATATTATTTTGTATAGTTTTATTCTTGTTTAAATTGTGTATGTTGATCTTTGATGTAATGGTTGGATTGGGTGATTTCAATTTGCTTGGTTGAGTTATTTGTGTATTGAACATAGTTGTAGTAGAATTGGTATCTCGTTAGTGAGTATCAATGATGAATATATAAGTTGTATTGTATTTTTGGCTTTTAATGGTTATTTTAAACTGAGATGATACTGATTTTGATTGGGATAGGGGATAAACAATACCTATTAGAGCTGCTGATATAGTTTGATGGTATAAAATATTGTTTGCTTACCTAATTTTTTTTGTTTATTTATGGTTTTCCATTTAGGATTATCGTATGTTATATGTGAGTGGAGAATAGTAAGTAGGAGGATTGTGAAGCAATGAAACTCTTGATGGTCAGATAAAGTGTAACTTATGCATAGGTATATAAGTTTTGTATTGTATAGATCTCACAACTGTTGAATTATTGAAAACACTTTATATATTACTAGCATAAACATAGGTGCCATATGTGTACACATTTTTTAAAAAATGCATGATATTATATTAGTAGGTTATGATATTGTAATGTTAAGTTAATATACAAAATAAATTTATATTTATTAAAAATAAAGTGAAATAAATGAAGAAAATATGAGAAAATAATTGTTGATCAATAAGAAATAAAAGAAGGAGAGAAGATAAAAAGTTTTATAGAAAAAGTGTAAAAGTAACCCTTCATTCTAAAAATTTAACAAATAATTATATTGTAAATAGTAAAATAGAAATTATGAAATGTGGACACAAAAGAGAGAATTGACTTTATATATAATTATAGATGAAAAATGTATCGTTATGATTCATGGAGAATTGTAAATACATATTATATGTTTATGTGATTGTCTAACATTTTTGTTTAATTGTTTAATACTTGACAGGGATGACAACTAATCATGTCGAGTACGAAGAGTGCCTATCCACAACCCGACCTATAGCAAAAAAATTTAGTTGTTACCTGTCTCGTTACTCATAGAGTACTTACTTAAAAATTATTCATAGATAAATGTGAATACTTGTATATATTTAAAAGTATATATTTTATCATTTTTTTAAATAATAATTTAATTAACAAGGTAAATATACTAAATGAAAATATTACGAAAAATAGTCATGTTAACAACCATATCTATGATTCGAGTAACAATCATGTCGCCCTATTAATAACCGAAAGATTCAATCGAAAAATATAAATTTATTGAATAGTAAACCATAAAATTTTATTGTGGGTTTAATTACAATTTTTCAAATTATCATTTAGTTAAATCTTAATCTAATAATAAATATTTTGTATTTAAATTATTTTGTTCTTCTAAAATTTAAGCAAAGCTTTTAGATTTTTATTAATAAGAATGATAGATGAGAGTTTTGTGTATAAAATAGTTGTAACATGTGGGTTTTATAATTTCACTATAATTTTCTTTGTATTTCTGATATAAATTTCAATAAAAATATTTTTTATTCCCAAAACAGTGTGCTGGTGGTGACCATGGTAACAGGTGGCTCGAGCATAGGGCGCCGCTACACTTTGCTGCATGTACCTCACATCCACGCTATCAATCTCTTCCCATAGAGCTATGTCTTTTTATTTAATTTCATTAATTTTAATTAATAATAATTTACTTTTACGATGTTGTTGGGGTCTCATTCTTCTGGAACCAACCCCAATCTGCACTGAACCGTGAACTCAGCACCACCTTTACCGCAACCACCGTTACCGCCACCACCTTCTTCTTCTTCTTCCATTCCATGGCGTTCGCTCACTACCCGCTCGCAGTTCCCGTTGAACCCTGCGAATATCCAAAACTTCCCATATCCAACCCACCGTTGTCGATTTCCTCACACTGTTTAAACCTCTCTTCAACTTTCCGCCCCAAAACTCACAACCCCTCACTATTCCCCAGGCTCCGAAGGATCGCTCAAAAAGGTAGAATTTTCCTTCTTTTTATTCAATGGTTTTCTCTTCTCAAAAATCGCTAATTTCGGCATTTTGCTTTCGGTTCAGCCAAGGCTAAGCCGCAGGAACCCGAAGTCAGTGTGGCAAGTGATGCCTTCACGGAATTCAAGCATCTGCTTTTGCCCATTACGGATAGGAATCCCTACCTCTCTGAGGGTACAAAACAAGTGGGTAGCTGTGATGCACTTCATTTTTTTTTTTTTTTTTTTCATTTTTGGCCTTGGCTTAATTTGTGCATTTGTTCATCAAGTGCTGACTTGGGGTTGGTATGTTTTTATTAGGCCATTGCAACCACCTCGGCTTTAGCTAAAAAATATGGAGCTGACATTACAGTTGTGGGTATGTTATTGTAACTTGGCATGTGCTTGTGTGCATACCTACGGTTGGTTTTCATGAGAAAGAAATATGAGGATAACTTTTCTCTTTTGAATTAGAAGATTTATATTATTTTTGTTAGGTTTTGTCCAGGTTGAATTGGGTGACTTCTTGTGAAGGATAAGTACCAAAAAATTGGAGAATATTTGTTCGAAGTGAAAAGTTTACCCTTCCTTCCCTCCTCCTCCAAATTTACACTCCCAAGCATAGGGGTTGTTGTGTTAAATTTATGAAGGGGAAAATGACTTACATTATTTTTATGCATGATTTGTAGGGGGGTGTATTTGAATTATAACTTATCTGGGAAAATAGTTTATTCTTTAGGCACTTTCAGATACTGTTTCTTTAGAATTAAGCTGAAACTAAACATAAAATGCAATTGGGTTTATGCGCTTTTTATGCTTTGCAGTTATTGATGAACAGCAGAAAGAGTCACTGCCTGAGCATGAGGCTCAACTATCCAGCATCCGTTGGCATCTATCTGAAGGTCTGTAATAGCTATTTTCTCTGTTTAGTTTATTACATTTTGGCTGTTGATACCCTGCAAAGCACAATACTATATTTTCTTACTCTGTGAGCATTACTTTATAGTGTAATCATATTGTTCGGGTGTTTTGTATGGAAGGTTTGGTATGACTATTTTAAATGAATTGCTCTTAATGGTCTTTATGAAAACTTTCCTCTTAACAGTATGATTATTTTATTTGAATGTTTGTTGTATAGCAAATTTGCAATGTATTGGTGATTAGTGTTTTTGTGCAATGAATGACTATTATATAAGAATTGCTGTAAAATGCTCTTTCTTAAAATTTGGATTTTGACTGCACCATCTTTGAACACTTGATCGATCATCTAAGATTATGTTGAATATACAAGACAGCTAGTATAAGAGTTTCACGTAGATTGAAGTCATTATAATATAAGGGGTGTTGGAGTCTTATTCTCATCAATTTTGATAACATATTGATGCCATAAAGTTGAACTACAATTAAGGATTTGGCAATTGTTGTTCAATTTACTTGTTGTGTTTGATGATAAAAATACAGGTGGATTGAAGGACTATAACTTGCTAGAGCGGCTTGGTGAAGGGAGCAAGCCAACGGCTATCATTGGTGATGTTGCTGATGACCTTAACTTGGATTTGGTAGTTATTAGCATGGAAGCAATTCATACAAAGCACATAGATGCAAATTTGCTTGCTGAGTTTATTCCTTGTCCTGTCATGCTTTTGCCATTGTAATTTGCATTGTTTTAAGATAGGGAGCGGTTTTTGTTTCATCCCTTCTGTCTTCTCTCATGCAATTTGATATTCCATCGTGTTTGTTTAGCATTTGCTACTCCAGTTTCAGGGATGTACATATGTGTGTGCTGAAGCACATCTAAATTTTATGTCTGCAACCGGTTAGAGTTTTCTTCTGGGGACCAAATTTTCAAGAAATGATAATTATGGGAGGAATTTGGATCCTCTATCTGAGCTATTGGAATGTTGTTCTGATATTTTAAGTTTTGGATGTATCTCTGCTTGAAGATACCATTTGAAAATTTCACATCGTTAAGGGTCATTGATCTCCCATGTTCTCTGTTGAACACGGTTCATAGATATTCCAATTTCACTTCAATGAATCTGATTTCTGGTTCTGGAAAACATATTTACTTTGGTTAAATCTGCTATTTATCAATGGTGAACATTATTCGTGTTTAAAACTTCAATTTAATTCTTTTCACTTTTTTCTCTCATCTGTAATTGGACTTCAAATCTGAAGTTTGAATCGCATGAACCCGATCTCAGAATGAACAGTGCTAGTTTATGGAAAACATTTGGTGAGAACATTTGGCAACATTGACTTACATCTTTTGAAAAATGATGTTTTCATTTTAATTATGCAGTTCTATTTTAAACACTTTGGCCGAAGTAAAAAGTGGTAGAGAAATATTTTTTTTTTCACACTGAATTAAGTTGTTTATCTGAAAAAAATGGAAATTCCTGAAATGTCTTTTTATAATACTAACTGATTGATGATCTTGTTCAAAATGGAAATTTCATTAATCTAAATCGGTTTGCCTTTCAGGTTTTTGTTTGAATTTTGTTCTCATATAAATGTAAAAGTAGATATTATTTCATTCAAATGCATTAAATATACGTTTAATGCAATTTAATGTATATGTTTTTAACAACACTGTAGCAATTGACATAAATGGTTATATGAAGGTCAAATTGAGGACCTATCTTTATTTCTGCCATAAAAAATAACGAAAACCTAATTTATGTTCATAAAGGTAGGAGAAGCACAAATGCAAATAACCCTAATTTATTTTGTTGACCAAGTTGGATGAAAAATGGCTGCACCAAACACGTTAGTATATGGGGGAAAGGCAGTGAAACAATGAAATTAGTTGGGGTAATTGAGTTGATCAATAATTAATTGATTCGACGTTTGTAAGAACAAGTTGTAACCATTTTAGGATTGAGAAATCTACTTAAATTGTCTTTTGTTTTGCACTCATAAGCAGTGAAAAAATAGCTTAAATCTTTAGAAGTTGTAACATGAGAAATTAACTGGTAGTTGAAAGTTTGTGATTGTTAGCTGAAAGCACTTTAAAATTTCACTTATTATGTCATAAATATTGAGTGAAATTATAAGTTATTTATAAATATAAAATAATCAAATTAAATATGTTTATATGATACTCTTATATAGTTTTTAATTTATTTTACTGGTAAAATATATTTGAGGGTATTTTAATTTTAATTAACTTTACAGTCTTATATTTTTATATTAAAAAATAAATTATTTCATGTGGAATGTTGAATGTTGAGAATAGGGTGAAAATTTTCTATTTTTTTCAAGAGAAGTCTAACTCGAGCGAAAATAGTCAAAATTTCACTTTGTTATCTGTCCAAGTTGTCGCTCAAGCAAGAAAACCACTGTAATCTTTTTTGTCTCTGTTAAATTATTATTCAGGCGACAACTTTGTCGCTCAAGCGAGAGCCCATGTCGTTCAGGAAAGAATCTCTTGCCCAAGTGAGAATGTTTCATTGTTCTATTTTTTGTAAAAATGTTGCTCAAGTGACAAGGATCTCGCAGAAGCGAAACCTTGTGTTGTTTTAATTTTTGATTTTAATATGTGATTGACTGAGACAATTATGAAAATATGATGTATGAAATTATCCATGAATGATGTGTTGGTATATTGATAGTTGACTTGATATGTTTTGTGTAATATATGAATTGATTGAGATGAAATTATTGATATGCTAATATGAAAATGTGACTAAGGATGTATATGATTGTGAAAGTATTGTTGTGGAACCGTAATGGGAAGATTTTATAATGGTGTTACTTTAATGTATGCGTTGGACTAATGATTGAAGTAAGGTGACATCCTGAAACTCTAATGATCATTCACACTAATGATCATGATAGATTAACTGTTAAAAATGATTAAACAAATAACACTATAATAATAAAAATATGAAAAATATAATAATAATAATAATTAGAATAACAATAATATTGACATGTATATGAATCAAAGAATATTAATCAGACCCAACAATTCTTATAACAATAATTGATAAAAACTAAACGAGGGAAGGAGTATAAATAGTCTGGGTTGAGGCAGACATAACACTACCCTCAAAGAGAAAACGTCCCCACTGTACAGGGCAAGACACAAGATTATGCGTTCCTCTTCCAAGATACAACAACCCGTTAAATCGATCGAGTGCAGCGAAGTATCATTGAACCTTGTGAACACCACCATTTTATGAGATAATATAGAGAAGAAAAGAATAACACTTTTAAGAAAACTCTAGTGTTTGATGTGTGTATTTTCTCATGCACCTAGGTGGTATTTATAAATAGGAGAGGGAGACACAAGAGTAAATTGTAATATTGTAATAAAAATATAGTTGCTAATCATAAATAACATTTACCTTACAATTAAAAGTCCATCAAAATATTAGTAATCATAGGATAATATTTTAATTATATATATTTTTAAATTATATTAAAATATTTCCAATAGAGTGAAACCCATTGATAATGGATTTGTAGAGCAATAGAGGTCAGCACAAAAGTAAGTCTTTAGTGATTCTGATTCCAAATGCATGTATCAAGATAGTAGAGTTTAGTGTTAGCTGCCAGTGTGCAATTATGTGAGTTATTGTAGTGTGTCCAGGTATGACTTATAATTGATATGATTTAAATGGTTTTATGAAAATGTTTTTGTATACTAGCTTATCCTTGCATTTTGTGGTCTTGTATTGTTTGCTTCTTTTGTGATTGTCACCATTCTGGTGGGGACAATTATGGTGGGGGCAATTGAAGATGCAGGTTTAGAGACAATAAGAAGTTTGTAGATAGAGTTGTGAGATTGCAACAGAAGTATAAGTGGTTAGTATGTTCAATGTAGGGATCTTTTTAAGGATCAATGTTGTTTAATAAATATTTTTATAATCTGAACTCTTAAATGACTATATTAATATACTCTCTTTTTTGTTAATCTCCCCTTGAATATTATTATGAAATGTTTTCTTTTATTAGTTTTATACTACTAAAATAGGATATTATAAATTAAACTTCCTATATTACTATATATAATAAAATACTTTATGCATACAATATATTCAAATTAATAAACTCAATTGATTTGTGTAATATATATTTTTTAAATTTACATACATATACACTCGGTTTTTAAATATTCTTGTGCTCGTGGGTATTGTCTGAACCCGTCTTCGTTTTAACGGAGAATCCCGCATTGACTGGGTATGGGTATGCGTATGGAAAATTCATGACTTTTTCATTTGAGTATGAAGATGACTATGGGGATGTACATATCCCGCTATAATATTCATCCCGCCATATCTGTCGTCCCTATTTAAATAATTACAATTAATTAAGTAACTATACACACACACACACATATATATATATATATATATATATATATATATATATATATATATATATATACTTTTTATTTTTTCTAATTATTTGGTTTGTCATGAAACTCATTTGCATATCCAATATATTTTTCATCTTATCAAAACATTTTATATAATTATGTTAAAATGATGTATGTCAATTAAAAAATTTTATGTCTCACATTTGAATATTTATATTATTTTTTAATATTTATATTTATTGTGTATTTTTCTTTCACATAAAAATGTTTATTGCTCTCAATTTAAGTGTTTAATAGCATAAACATTTCATTTACTAGTAATATAAAAAAAAAAACTCTTTACTATTATTATTAATTTTTATTTCATTTAAATAATTCTTTTATTTTGGTAAAATAACTTTCGTTATTTATCAACCATTAAGTATATATTTTGATATTTGAAAAGTTTTCTTAGATCTCTAAGGTATTTTTCATCTTATCATACTCTTAATTATACATTTGTTTTTCTTTGTGCGATTTTTTTCAATAGTTTCCAAATTGTTTCAAAGACACACAATTGTTAATTTTTTAATATTTTTATTTGTTTGTTTATTTTCATCATGTAGAATACTATTTCGATATATTTTATCTAATTATTTTTTATTTTCTAACTCATTATCAATCATAATGTAATTTTTTCACTATAATTGTATAAATAACTTTTATTTAATACAATATAAAAATTTAATGTAATTGTCATAAATTTTTTTTATCACCATCCAACATATATTGAAGTTCAAAATATACAATATCTATGTCAAAATTTTATTATTATGTTTATTATTTATTCTTTGCGTCATTTTGATCAAGTGATGTATTATAACTTTTATTAAAAAAAATTCATTAGAATTTAAAAAATTGAAGTAAACAAACATTTAAAATATATTTTAATTTGAATATTTTTTTCTTTTATATTTTCTAAAAAATATTTTTAAATTTTATCAACTAAGTTTCATTAATGTTTGCAAATTTAATAAATGTTTTGGTTCTAAAAAAATTTTAGTTGGTATTCTAATCTAAAATGTAAACAATTATAATTTATTTCAAAGTATTTGATATAAAAAATAATAATCATCCTCCTAGTATTGAATATTTTATAATATTATGTTTTCTTTACCGTAATTTTTTTTTATTTTATAAAAATTAATTAAAATTAATATTGAAGTAGTAAGAAAATGAGTACGGATATGAGTACGATATTATACCCGTTATTCAGAGGATGAGGATGAGACAAAAGTTTGATACCCGTTGAGTTTGGATATGTGAATGTGATCAAATTTTTCTACAGAAATGAGTATGAGATAGCGAAACTCGTCTCACCTTATCCCGTTGCTATTGTCATTCTAAAATTTCATTAGACGTTTGAAATGTTTTATAGTGATATTGTGTATAAATTAAACTGTTTCAACTATTATAAGGAATCATATTTCTATTTTTTTTTGAAAGAAAAAATTGTTATTTAACTCAATAACAAAATCATTATATTATGTTACAGCAAATTATAAATAGTGTTTGTTCTTGATTACTCACGCATTAAATTCAATTTATACGTGTTATAAAAATTTAAGTGTGAAATTATTTATGTTGTCTATAAAAACGTATAATAAAAAGAGAATTTTTATATTATGTATAAGTTGCATATTTATAAAATTTTTATTACATATTAATATTTATATAAGTATATTTATTTATGTGAGCTAGTACCACGTGTTAGTTTTCTTCTAAATCTTTTTAGTTATCTTTGGTTATCCTATTCGAGATGTGCACTATCTTCAACACTAGAGACGAATCTTAGTTTGGTCCTAGGGGACCATGACTCCCCAAAATTTGTAAATTTTTTTAGAGGTATATCTTCAGAATTTTAAAAAATATATATAACATATGTTATATCGATAGAAATTAAATTAGAAAGATTTTTATTTTTTTATAAAATATAACATTTAATGTTAATAAATAATAAAACATAAAATTGAATATAATAAAGAATAAGAAATTTTATTGAGATATTTTTTATGTTCTCTTTATTGTCTCACATATTCTATTAATCTTTCACTCTTGCCATGTTCTCTTTTATTTATTTTTTAAATAAGTTAGAGAAAACTTGTTTTTTTTTCTTCTCATTTTTCATACATTCTCTTCCATTTTTTAAAGTAGACTCTCACAGTAAGATCATAGCAAGGGTCATATGCTAATGCCTCAGGGAAACATAATGATGATTATGCACAAAAATACATCATTAGGACAAAATGCTTGGTTGACTTTGTTGGTGGAAAAGATAAAGGAAGCCTATATGGCATAAGACAAGGGTACAAAATAGTGCTGGAAGAGGTATCCTTAAGGACCAACCATATTCTTCCACTAGTGTTAAGCAGGTCGTGAACTTACTCACGCAAAGACTAGAAACATGTGATTAGACTTATGAATATTTGAGCCGCAAATTTCAAAGCTTCCAAAATCTAGTCATGAAATTCTTGCCACTGATGCCCAAACTCGTCTTCAACAACATCAGTCTAATCCAACACCATCCCAGTAGAAACCCACTCCAGTCCAGCCCCTCCAGTCCAACTACAACCCCACCCACCTCATCAACAACACCCTCAAGAAAAATAAAATAATTATATGATTATGTGGATTATTTGGACTTGTTTTTACATATTACGTGTTTTTTTAAAATATAGTCTAGATACATTACATGTAGATATACTATTATTGAAGTTTGTTTGTATTGCAATCAATTATTTAGACGTATTGTATTTTATGTTTGTCTGATATTGTAATGTTTGTTTGGGTTTCCTGACTAAAATTACAAAATTTGTGAGGTTGTTGTTGTTTTATTGCAATTTTATTGGCATGTTTATTGAGTGCAAAATAAAGTCTATTGCACTAGAAAGTGGGACTTCATTTATTGATATATTGTACCAACGAAGACGAAAAACTTCATCGGTAATTATTGAAGGATTATTTCATCCGTAATTACTGAAAGATTTTTGCTCGTTGGTAATTCGTCGAAAAAACACAATTACCAACTAATTTTTGCGGTTACTGACGAATATTGGTAGTCAGTAATACCTATTTTTTTTGTAGCGCTATGTATCCTCGCTGCACTTCTGACACATTCCACAACACTCACATTTCACATTCTCTATACCCATTCGTTGTTCCCTTATAAGCTTACATCACACACAATGCTTTCACAAGCACCATTCATGTCGCTACTAGTGGGGCAACCAAGTTAGTTCAGGGGCATACTATGTATCTCCTTTTTTTATATGATTTGTTTAGAAGTCATAAACGTAAAACACAACTTCTCATTAAAAAAAAGGCAAATTGCTTGTTGAGCTCATGACTTTAGGTGGAAAAGGCCTACACGTGCATGTGACATTTCATTTCAAAAATAAAAATAGGAAGTTGTCTTGTTGACCATGACATTTGTAAAATAAAGTTGGATTTTGTGTGGTTTATGAACAACTTACCCCAAAGTTGGTAATTTTTTTAAAATGTGCCCATTATGGTATTTTGCTTAGAAAACTACACCATTTTGGTAAAAACTCCATTTTGTAATATATTGTTTTATGTTTAAAATTGTTTTATTTAAGCATGCATGTTGATTTATTGATAATAATGAATGAGTTTGATATGCATTGTGTCATGTTGGTTGTTTGGATAAGGATATTGTAGTGATTTCCAAGGAGGGAGTGTTACATTGATATTGAGTTAGGGTGTATTGAGTATTGGTTATGTAATAAATTTATTTTGACTATGTTAGTATCATACTCATGTAGAGGAATATATCTAGTTGTGAGAGTTGAGAGATTCATATATGGAGCTTCGATAAGAGATCAAACTCACAAATTTAAAATTTACCTTGTAATGCTCTTTGGAATTTTGCCCGACCATATATACATCACGAGAGGAATGAGTAAGGGATGACATGTGGTGCACAATCTATCAATCTACTCAATGCACTTTTCTTTTGGAATTAAAGTCAAATGTCTAAGTCTTAAGAGCCAGTAGATTGTGATTTCATATGTAGGCTAGTGATGACATGTTTGATGTAGACATTTAGATTTTTGTTATATGTGATGGACTGGTTATGATGATAAGAAAATTTATAATATGTATGGTCTCTTATAATTACATTACCTTACTTTGTTGTCCGTACGTTGTTGGTTGTTAACCTGCATTAATATTTTACACATAAATAGATGATAGTGTAGGTGGAAGGATTGTAAAATAATATGATTGTTGATGGTCTTCTTAGAGAAAGAAGTTGTTGCTTAAGTATATACTTTTTGTATTGTATATATCCTTTCGTTGACAAAGTATTAATTATTTTTTAAAAGTTTAGATTTAATTATCTCCTGGAGAATTTTGTAAATGATGTACTTATAAATTTGTTTATGCTTTTTATTAATTATGTAATACTTTAAATTATCAAAGTAATCCTGTTGGGATGTTACGTGCAAACATTAAAAGCAAAAGTTTAAAGTTTAAACAAAAGAAAAACTTACTTTAAAACAAAAATTAGTTGATTTAAATTCATCTAAATTAAATAATTTGAAAACTTTCAAAGGAAATTAGAAAGACCAATTAAAATTAAAAATTAGAAAAAAGTAGAGTTTGTAAAATAAATTATTAAATAGTTAAATTATAATTACAACCTTATATTATATTAAAATGTTTTGCATTTGTTTATTAAAAAAAAAATAGTTTGTTATATTTATGCTTCTAGTTTTTTTTCCTAAAATATGTTTGACAACAAATTTATCTTGAAAAAAATTCATCAACCATACATACTATTAAAAAGATGATTTTATTTTATATTTTAGAAATTATTATTCAAAACAAATTATTCATGTTCTTAAATTCTCCTGTTTACTTTTATTTTAATATTTTTTATTACGAACGAATATCTTAACATTTAACTAACCGTGACTAAATATTAAAATTAATTTCAAATATGTATTATATATGACATAATTTTATACTTTTAATTAAATGGATTTGTTCAAAAATTTGCTGACAGCTGTCTCACACAAATGTACCAAACAATTTAATTTAACTTTTCATATTTTTCAACTTATATTTTTAATTATTTTATTTTCTATTTGAATTTTGATATTTTAAAACATCAATAACTAAATATAAAATATATTATTATATTTTTTTGTCGTAAATATATAACATAACTTATATGTTTAAAATTAGTTTCTATCATTGATTTTATTTATGCTAAAATACTATATTATATTGTGAAATAAAATTATTTTGGTTATTTATAATTTATTTGAAAGATATTCAATAATTTAAAAATAATTATGATTAAAGGATATAAACTGTTGAGAAGATAAATTATAGGGATAAAAGATAGAAATAGAGTGGTTTAAGATAGTTAAAACATAAAATTTTGAACTAATTATTGAATTTAAAATTATACTTTAAAATACTTAAAATAAATTATATATTTAATTTATGGGACCTGAATAAAATCTTTGGGTCAGATAGCTCTTCAAAATCATCATCGTAAAGTACAATATTGTTGAAGAATATATGTATAAGGATTCAAACAATAATATGAATATTTATGAGAATAATTTCAAGATATTAAGAAATTAAAAATATAGATATTCAACATTGGAGAAAAGTTAGGTATCTTATATTTTTAGTGGTAAAAATAGTTGTCAAAATTATTTTCTTATTCAAATTTTTAATATAAAATGAGTTTTGTAATGTTTTTAAAAATATAAAGAAATTAGAAAAATATTTTATTCTCTTAATTGATATACTAATATTAACATTTATTGCAAAAAAGATTTAGTCTAACTGAATTAGTTATAATTATTTGGAGTTGCCGTATACAGTTGCGTTGCATGGTGGCTTAAGAAGAATTAGTTGTCACTCTCAGGATAAGGTATATGTAACATGTATGTAATCTAATATCTGCAGAGAAAAGATGAAGAGAATAATGAAAATATAAAAAGATAAGATAATTTTGTAAAAGATAAAAAAATTATAATTATGATAAGTTGAAAGTAAGAATGAGAATGAAAATGAAAATGAAAGAGTGGGATTATCGTATGATGTATATCTCTATCTTGAATAAAAACTATCTTTTCTTAGAATATATTTTATTCGCAGTTAGGGGTATTTGCGTAAAGTTGGAGGTCACAGAAAACCTGGTATAAGAAGGAAGCTCATCCCTGATTCTGAGAGTCACACAGTGAGAAGAGCAAAAAAGCACAACAAACAACGTGACCCCACCCCCTTCTCCTTCTTATAAATGCACACTCTCTAACAAACCAAATACCTCTACCACTTGCGATCCGAGAGATCAAACCCTAATATACACATACACACACTTTCTCTCTCTCTGAATCCCAAATTTTTTTTATCACCATCTCCTCGATCACCTCTCAGACACACTGAGATTGAGATTGAGATTGAGATTAACCCTAACACATACTCACACACACTCTTCCGATTGGGATTCCGATTCGGATTCAAATGGCTACGACCGGTGCCTCTCCCAATCATTCTCCTAAGCCTGGAGTCTCCTCGCCCTGGAGTCAGATTGTGGCTGCAGCTGCACCTCCTTCCTCTCCGCCGTTGCCTGTCGACTCTGCCTTGATCAATTCTGCCCCAGCGGATGATGTCGATAACGGCGGTGGAAACAATGTCAATAGCGGGAAGAGGCCTGCGTGGAATAAGCCCTCCAACGGTGCTTCTTCTTCCGTCATGGGTGCAGATTCCTGGCCCGCACTGTCGGAATCCGCTCGCGCTTCGGCAAAATCACCTTCACCTTCGGAATCTGCGAAGGGTGCCATGGATGCGATGTCTACGCCATCATTGCAGGTTTTTTTTTATTCCGTCTTTTGTTTTTGTTAATTTGGGATTATTGATTTAAAAAAATACAAAATAATTGGGACCGTTATTTTTTTAGTAACTTTTTATGTAGTAATATTCAGTTCTGTCTAGTGTTTGTTGTTTCCTCTTTCTATTCTACCAACTGAAAAATAATGTACAGTGTAGATTTTTTTTTTCAATACTAGAATTTAGATCAAGGCTGCTTTAGGTGATTGTAAATTGAATCTATCTTTTAGTTTGTCCGGTATATGATTTTGGAAAGTGCACCGTGTGCATTGCTATTGTAGGGTTCTGGAAGTTTGGTTCCTTCACCACATAGGCAAGATAGGGATAATGCTAGTGCGAACAACACTGTGCAGACTCATCAGAAGTCTTTTAATAAGCGAGGCAATTTGAACCCATCTTCTAATGGAGGTCACCTTGCTCCACAAACGTCGGGGCCTCAAGGTCCTATGGCTCCTGCTGGGTCCCACAACTATAATTCTTCTCTGAAAGAGCATCAACCAAGAGCTGGATTTGTGCCCAACGATCATCCGCCACAACGGAATTCTTTTAGACACCGGAATGGTGGTGGTCCTCATCAGCGTGGGGATGGTCACCATCATAATTATGGGGGTAGACGTGATCATGACCGTGGGAATCAGGACTGGAGTAATCACCGCAATTTTAATGGTAGAGACAACTATATGTCTCCAAGATTTGTTCCTAGGTTTATTAGGCCTCCACCACCTAATCTTGCTCAACTATATCCACCCCCACCTGCAATGCGACCTCCTTATGGTTCTATTGGGTATCCTGGTACGTGTAATGTTCAGATGATATGTTTTATTGTTTATGTTCATGGTCTGATAATTGTTTGCATTTGCAGAACTACCTCCTCAGATGTTATATGTTCCACCTCCACCCCTGGAATCAATGAGAGGTGTCCCCTTTGTCTCCCCAATACCACCTAATGCAATGTTTTTTCAACCTACCGATAATCTTTTGCACACTAAGATTGTCAACCAGATTGATTACTATTTCAGGTGTTGCTTATGCTTTTGATTAATCACTATTTTCATCTTGTTTTATGATTTTTAACTGCTTTAGAAAGTTGTCTGCATATTTACTACACATTGTATTTTTCAGCAATGATAATTTAGTTAAAGATATATACTTGAGGCGGAACATGGATGACCAAGGATGGGTTCCTATAAGTTTAATATCAAACTTCAAGAAAGTAAGTTGGTTTGGTGGTATTTGGTTTGCCTGAATTTTTTACTTGTGTGAAGTTGGTTGATTGGTCGGGTTTATAGCTGATTAATAATACCATACTGCACTTTCTGTTGTATTGTTTGAGTGCTTTCTATATTGTGTAATGATTGATGACATATGTAGTAACATTCTCGTTATCCAATTTATCCTATATTTTATTGTCCTTTCCATGGCATTCATGGGATGACAAACAGTTGTAGTATAGGTTTTTGTTTTTTTTTAGGTTATATTAGAAAATGTTTAGGGAAATATGAATTTACTCTTAAAATCAATGTATTACGGCTAGGTGCATGGTAAGTGCTACACTCGGTATGGATCAAAATGTAATGAATGCCGGGTTCCAACAATGTATTTTGGTTGATGCATGAATTATTCAACACCCTTGTTATACTAGAAAGGCTTGAATACAAACCTGAGTGTGATTATCCTTTTGATTTTCTGTTATTTATCCCTTGGTTTATTTGAACTATACACGATGACAGATATGTTGGTAGCTAACTGTAATGTGATCCCTGCAATAACTTACCGTTGAGTTAAATCTATATAGGTGGGTCGTAAGAGTAATATTGCAGGGTATACACAGACATACCAGGTTGGGAAAACGGTACACTATTTACTTTATGATTTGTGAGGTGACTTGAATGAACCAAGTTTTGCTATACTCAAATTTACTATCTTTTTAAGGAATTCCATATTCATATGTCTATTGATGGTGTTATGTTGTTGTACAAGCCCTGATTCGAGTGACTCGGTTATTTGAGTGACTAATAATGTGTATGGAGGTTGATCTTGCTGAATTTTCTCGAATTTTATTTTTAGTGACAGGTATTTGATTTTTTGAATCACTTTTAAAGCTGAACATTATTTGTGGGGTAGTCTGTTAGAGTTTTCCTTATATTATGCTTTGTTTTTTCTTGTGATTTCAGTTACTATTCTGCCCAAGTTTTGTTCTTTTGCCAATTCTTCTACTGTGGATATGTAGATGAAGCATTCTTCATCATTAGATGACTATTTTTTTTTATGTCGTAGGTCAAGCATTTGACTGAAAATGTCCAGACTGTGATAGATGCTGTTCGAGCGTCATCAGTTGTTGAAATTCAGGTATTTTTGTTAAACTTGCATTCTATCTCCCTGTTAAGTAAACAGGATAATCAGGTTGTATTTGTTTGTTAAATCTATTTTGTGTTAAATTTATTCCTCTTGGATTATAGGGTGACAAAGTTAGGAAAAGAAATGATTGGAGGAGATGGATCATGCCTCCTGCTCAGCTTCCTAATTCTAGAGGTTCTCAAACCATTGGACAACTGGCAGAACAAGTCCAAAACATTACTCTGGAAACAACTAACAATGATGATACTGGGGTATTAGATGTTTCACAGAATAGACCCTTCGGGGAATTGAATGGTCAATATCTGCTTTCCACTGGCGAGAGTACTGGACAAGTTGGCATTCAAGTTTCAGATCATTCTATTTCTGCCAGAAATTAGAGCTGCATCTCTTCTTTAAAACATTTTTTGAAGAATATTCTTCAGAGGGAGGCAGGAAGCAGGGATCATGGTCTCAATTTTTACATATCGCACAGTGGGACATGATTTCTCATGAGGTATCTAGGAAAACATGATTGAGAAATGGGAAGAAAATACCTTTTTATAAAACAGAAAAAAAACACCAAATGGTAAAAATGGCCCGCAAAAGGCGCATTTATATTTTGTGTTTTGGAGCTAGTAGCATTACTCTTGTGATTACTTGTTTATATGGGGTGTAATGTTCCTACTCCAATGGTGGGATGGTAGTTTACTTTAATGTGGGGATTATTTTTTGTTTTTATTCCCCTGAATTCCCCTTGGCTTCTTTTTTAAATTGTTTGGGGTTCATGTTCCCACCTGGTTTAGGAGCATTATATGTGAGATCAATGGGTGTTGAATGAGTTTTGGTAGCTACTAGTTGACTGAGTGAAGGGGAACATGGCTTTCTGCTGACGGAGCTTCTGCCGCAACTACTTCATTAATCATTGTATGATGTCCCTTGCTATTTCCCCTTCACATCATATTTGGAAATGACTACACCTTTTTTTTTTCTTTTCTTAGTTTTACTTCATTCAAACTCTTACTAGCCATACATTTGTCCCTGTGGGGTTATTTAAAACTTCAATTTTTTGCACTTCATGGAACCTGTCTTCATTATTTGCTACCCGTGCCTGTTCTAACATTCTGTATTAATTCGTTTACTTTTTGTTTCATGCTTACGTGCTAGATAAACGTTTTCAAATATTTACTACCAAGTTTATTTGTTATGCATTCACAGGTTAAAATAGTCATATAATTGCAGTAATCGATAGATCATTATACGTCAGAGATCGTGTTTCAATAATAGCATCAAATTGTTTTACATTACATAGCATTTTTTTCTTAATTACTAAATGAAGAGAAGAAATATAGTTTTCGAATTAAGTTTTAAAATAGTTGTCAAATAAAACTAGCTGGTGCTTTATCGTAACTTGTATTTTATAAGGTGAATTTTGTACGCAAAGTTTTTTTATTCATCTAGGTTGTGTGTAAAATTCTTTTTGGCTCAATGAATTTATATGACTAGCATTTTTGCTAAGTTCTCAGTGTGATGTAAAATTATATTTTATAATATATTGATTTTAATAAAAGTCTTGTGAAAACTTTTAAATTTTAGTTTAATTTAATGAGAAGCTCACATTGAACGATTTTAGAAATTAAATTGGTTTCATGCTTTTCGGCACAAGCACTTGTAATCCAGTTGTGCCCTTTCTAATTTGAGCGCAGGACGATTATCTGTGCTTTTCTATATCACGTGTTTTATTTTTGCGAATATTTTTGGAAAAGAAAATAATTGGAAATAATTATATTCAAAATTATAAGAAAAATTAATGTCATTCCGTAAGATAATAGAGGAAAGTGATTGTTTTTTTTTAAACTGGAAGAAAATTGAGTATCATTAAAGCAAAGCTGTCAATTTTAAAATTAAAAACTAAGAGTGTTGTTTAGCACAATCTCAAAAGGGATAGGTATAACTTCTCCTGTTTGATTGTAGTAGCATTTAGAGAGTAAAAACATACCTCTGTTATAAAGTATTAAACTGCACTTATAACTATATTTTGCTCACATCCATTAACATGTACCCTTATGGTTCATGTAGTATTTGCGATTTTAGCAGATATAGATTTTGAATGGGTAAGAAAGTAAAGAAATATATAAATAGGTTAAGAATGTTTACTCTTTATTTAATTAAAAATTACATCCGTCCAAGTTACATTTTTTTTCTTATATTTTAGTAAGATTAGAGAATAATCTAAATAGAAATCAAGTTAAACAAACCAATTAGATTCTTAATCCGAGTAAGCAATTTGGAGTGTTTTGAAAAGGAGATCTTATTTGTACATAGTGTTATATTTGGACTTGCAAATATTTCATTAGTTTGATTTCTTAAAGGATATAAAGAAATATTTGTTATTATGCACACTACACTCAAGTAAGAAGAAGTAAATTGGAATTTAGAATAGAGATTTGAAGTATAAAAACGTATGACTATATCATTCAAGCGGCACTCACATGATTAAGAGAATGAGATGTATAATTTAAATGATAAATTGAAGTTTGTATTTGTCCGCAACCACCTTTCTTCACCACTCCAAAGACTACTAGTAAACTGTCAATTAATTTTACTTTGTGTCAATCAAAATAGCTTTGGACCAAACAAAACTCTAATAAAAGACGCTAAAAAAATAAAGTCACATTGTCCTCATCTAATAACCCCAATGATTAAGTTAATTGATTCCTTTTCTTTTTCAATCTTCTGTGTCTTTCTTTCTTAGTTCCTTCCATATTCAAACAAAGTGTCGGGGAAAATTAAATGTTAACAAACTCACTATTCAATCATTGATGCTTACTTCAACTGTTTCATAGTTGTGAAATGTTTTTTTTATAACTTTTTCTTTTGTCTATAAATTTCATAATACTTAACGAAGGATTTTTTTCAAGAAATATTTGTTTTTGTTTTTAATTTAACTATGTAAATTCAATTTTTTTTATAATTGCTTTTTGCATCCCATCAATTTCTACCTGAACCTCCACAAATTTTGAAATTCTATTTTTGTCCATCCGACTTTTATTTGAAACACTCTCCATGGAGACATTACATTTTGGGGGTTGCTGTACGTTGCAAGAAATACTTCTTGTTTAATTTAATACAAATTGTTGTCATTGAAAATTAAAATTGAAATACTTTCGTATCAAATCCTAATTTACTATGTCTGGGTAATTTTACTTTAATTTGAAAAGGTTAAATATATTTTTGGTCCCTCAAATTTCAGTGAATTTTAGAATTAGTCTCTTTTCAAAACTTTATATCAATTTAGTCCTTCATCTTTAGAAATACATGGATTTAGTCTTTCTTACCAAAATTTGTTAGGTTTATTTGACATTTTAAACACATTTTTTGATAATATTTGAGTTAACATTGAAGCGAAAATATGTCAAACGATGTAAACAATTCAAATACTATTATAAAATGCACTTGAAACATCAAATAAACTTAACAAAATTTGGTTAAAATGACTAAATTCACGCATTTATAAAGATGAAAGACTAAATTGGTATAAAATTTTGAAAAGGGACTAATTTTAAATTTCACTTAAACTTAAGGGACAAAAACATATTTAACCCAATTTGAAATTATCTTACTTTAAAGGTTAGTTATTTTTTGTAAGCATGTTTATATTTTAAGAATAGACACATAAAAGTCTCGGACATGGTGGGTAGGACAATAGATACTTACAAGCATAGAAAAGTTAGCAATATTTGTGTATGATATAAGTTAGATTATGCATGATAAATAAAAAATGAGATTTTTTTTATTAAAATTAAGAAAAAAAAAATCATAAAACTACTTGTCGTCTAGTAATAATTAGAAAACATTCTGACCAATGGTTAAAAAAGAAAAATGTGTCGTTTATGAATGTCCAGTGCTATGCCCCCTCACATTCTCCTCTAACCAATTTTTTTTTAATCAACGAAGACTCGGAGGAAAGAAAACAGGAAGAAACACTCATTAAGTTTAAAAACTTTACTTTTAAATATAATTATTTTAGGTTAAGTATGCTTTTTTTTTCTTTAAATTATTTTTAAAATTTTATTATTATGAAATTAAATTATGTATTATTTTATTTTTGTATTTTATGAAAGTTGTGTAAAAAATTTTTATTAAAAAACTATGTAAAACTTTCATATCATTTGTAATTTATAATAAAACTTTTACATATCATTAGAAAAAAACGTCTTACAAAACTTTCATAAAATATATAAATAAAATACTATATAATTTAATTTTAAAATGAAACAATTTTTCAATAATTTAAAAATAAAAAGTATATTAGATTTGGATTCTCAGCTTAATGTCAAAAAGGTCTTATTAGATAAATTGTAATCATTTATTACATGTATTAAGTAATATATACTTTTGAAATAAAACCAATGAATACACTAACCCATTGAAGCATGAATGCATGCTCCCATTATTCTGTTAGAATTTTAATTGATTTCTATTATAACAGTATATTAAGTAATAAAATTTAATAAATAGTTAGAATTTATTAAATATGGTCTTCTCTTTTTAAGCATAAACAATATAAACTCTCTTTTTTTTTTTTTTTCCTTGG
>Ga0214543_1005663_pt1 | contig 22753 bp, 5 predicted proteins | sample CNSS2metaG_FD_160094 | JGI IMG/M metagenome (GOLD analysis project Ga0214543, IMG submission 160094) | Root nodule microbial communities from cowpea collected in UCLA plant growth center, Los Angeles, California, USA - CNSS2 | ecosystem: Host-associated > Plants > Roots > Nodule | place: USA... | reverse complement strand
ATACATAATTTTCGTATTGAATCTCAAACGGGAAACTAAGGCTAACTCATAGTATATACAAACAATCCAAACAATTTCAATTCCAATGAAAATCAATACTTGCAATAATCGAAATTCAAAAATAATAGGTTTAATTATGCCTTTGGTCCCCATTTTGGAGTCAAAATCTCAAAATGGTACCCAAATTTTTAAAAGTCTCAAAATAGTACCCTTTTTTGTTGAAACGTCTCACGTTTGCCCTTTCCGTTAAGTCAAGGTTGACGCCGTTAGAGGGAGTGCCACGTGTCAGTTCCTCGATTTTTTGAATTTTTTATTAATTTTTTTTGAATTTTTTTATTTTTAATTTATTTTTGATTTTTTTAAAAAAAATCAAAAAATTGCTACGTGTCAAGATGTCATCGTGCCACATGGCAGTGACAGTGACACATGTCAGTATTATGCCAGGTGTCATTTTCTTAGTCTCAATTTAGTCCCTTTATTTTAATTTGTCTCAATTTAGTCCCAATTTTTGTAAAAATGGGCAATTTTGTCCCTCTTCGAATTGAAACAAAATTTAATTTTATATAAATGTTATACAAATATTTTTATTAAATTTGATATTTTTATTCAAATTGATATTTTTATTATATATTTTTAACATAGCTAAGTTTATTTAAAATTATGTTTCATATTCAACTTTACTTAAAATTGTTTTCAAATTTTAAATTTATATGTGTTTTATTGTAACATGAACTAGTTAATTTATGAATTTTTTTTTTCTATTAACATTATTTTCTATTAACAACTTTTAAACCATTTTAAATAAAGTTCAATGTAAAATATGAATTAAATGAACTTAATTTGGTTAAAAAAATTTACTTGAAATATCAATTTTGATGGAAATATTTGTGTACATTTATATAGAAATTAAATTTGAGGGTTAAATATGTTTTTGACCCCTGAACTTTAAGTGAATTTTGGAATTAGTCCATTTCAAAACTTTGGACCAATTTAGTCCTTCATCTTTCGAAATACGTGTATTTAGTCCTTTTAATCAAATTTTATTAAGTTTATTTGATGTTTCGTACGCATTTCAAGATTGTATTTGAGTTGTTTATACTATTTGACACATTTTTGCTTTAATGTTAAGTCAAATACTATTACGAAACGTGCTTGAAATCTCAAATAAACCTCACAAAATTTGATTAAATGGACTAAATCCATATATTTCGAAAGATAAAGGACCAAATTGGTCCAAAGTTTCAAAATGGACTAATTCCAAAATTCACTGAAAGTTCAGGGACCAAAAACATATTTAACCCTAAATTTGATTTCAATTTGGAGAGGGACAAAATTGTTAATTTTTACAAAAATTGGGACTAAATTGAGACAAATTAAAATAAAGGGACCAAATTGAGACTAAGAAAATGACACGTGGCGTAATACTGACACGTGTCACTATCACATCACTCTGTCACTGCCACGTGACACGATGACAGCTTGACACGTGGCAATTTTTTGATTTTTTTAAAAAAATTGAAAAAAAAAATTAAAAATAAAAAAATTCAAAAAAATGAGGAACTGACACGTGGCACTCCCTCTAACGGCGTCAACCTTGACTTAACGGAAAGGGCAAACGTGAGACGTTTCAACAAAAAAGGGGACCATTTTGAGACTTTCAAAAATTTGGGTACCATTTTGAGATTTTGACTCCAAAATGAGGACCAAAGGCATAATTAAACCAAAATAATATATACAAAATGGAAAATGAAACAAAAACGAGTTAGAAACTTACCTTGGAGGAATGGCGGTACTACAAAAACGAGAAGGAAGTGCACCAGCGGAGGCGACGCCGCGACAGTGGCCGGAGGAGGAAGCTGGTGGTCGGAGGAGGAAGTTGAGGAAGGGAGAGACGAGAGAGAGAGAGCGCGAGAGAGAGAGACGCGATCAATGGAGGTGCAGCACAGAGGGCTCGTTCGCGTGGTGGTTGCAATGGCCGGAGGTGGTCGAAGGTGGCCGGAGGGTGTGGTGGCAGTGGGTGCAACGGAGAGAGAGAGAGAGAGAGAGAGAGAGAGAGAGAGAGAGAGAGAGAGAGAGAGAGAGAGGGGAAAGAGTTGCAGCGCAGGCGCGGGGAAGAAGAAGGGTTCGCGAAATTGGATTCCTAAATAAACCCTATGGCTTCGGTTGTTAAGGGAACCGAAGCCATAGACCCCCTTTTGGCACCGGGTTTTGTTGGACCGAGGCCAAACAGCTAACGGCCAACCACTTTTTGGCTTCGGGTCTTATTGGACTGAGGCCTATACCACTCTTTGGCACCGATTTTTAGCGAATCGAGGCCTATACCCCTCTTTGGCTTCGGGTATTAGGAGAAGTGAGGCCTAAAACTTGGCTCTAATTGCAAAAATGCCACCGCGCCATTATATGCTTCGGTTCCTGGCCAACCGAGACATATAAGGCGAGGTAAAAAGGGAATTCTGCACTAGTGCATGTGGTACTTGATTTGTTTTTCTACCAATTTAGTGTTCCATGTCGGACGCTTAGTGAACTTTTTAATTCTTAAAACTTAATCTTTTTGTTTCGTAATATTAGAGTGAGTTTCATCTTATTTGCATTCATTTGACATACACAACTAGCTTCCATTCCAAAATGGACACTATAAAATGATAGCTAAATCTTTGCACTATTGTGGTGAGTTTATACGAGTTAAGTGTGTAATTGAAGTATATGTATTTTCATAATTGTTTTTGGGATTCTTAATCACGAGAATGCATGATATCGATATTATTATTCTTTCATTTTACATATTATTTTAATTTGTTTTTGAAATAAAGTCATTGAAATTGATTTTTTTTTTGGTATTTTAGGTTTTGCTTTTAAGTCAAGATCAATTTTTTTAAAAAATAAATACCAAAAATTTATATCGGGTATTTAAGGTTCAACGTAAATTATGTCGGACTATGAACTATATGATAGTGGTGTTTTAGCCTAATACACTTGAAAAAAGAATCAACGAACTTTATTTGTTGGATTCATATGTTTCTTACATTTGAAACATGATTGTTTGGATTGAGAAAAAAAGAATCGAAAGTGAATGGAAAGTTAACAGTATGTTTAATTGATTTGATATAATAAATTTAGTTCTATGTTCTAGATATTTAAATAATATTTTATAGAATAAATTTTTAAAATCAATTCCGTGCAAATAAAATTTAAAACTGTAGATTAAAGTTAAAATAAACTGTAAATAAAATAAAATTTACCATACAACCTTACCAAATAAAAAAATTAATACATCCGAATAAAAGTATATTAAAATAAATTATCGATATTTAAATTATTTTATTTGTTGGTTTAAAATTTATATTTTAATAATTTACCTTTTCAATATAAAATATATATTAACAAAATATTAAATTTATTTTATTTTATTAATCATTTTAGTATTTTTATTTTAATTATTCATTTTATTATAATAAAATATAATTGTAAGTATTTAAGTGTTATCAGTGTTTATATATGTTGAACTATTTATTATTATATGATAAAAGTTAAATATTTAATTAGTTAATTGATTAATGTTCTTTCTTCAATTGATTTTATACGTAATATATATTCAACTTTCTTTGCTATTGTCATCTACTCAAGTTCTCACGTTATAACTATGATCTCCACTCCAATCTCTACAATGAAGTTTCAACTCATGATTTGTTAATGTAATATCCATTTACAACCTATCTTTACCTTGATTTGCATATTTACAACCTATCTTTAACTTGATTTGCATATAGGTCTTTATTTTAGTTTGGAAATAAAACATTTTACGATTTAAATATTTTATTTGGATCTTTAAAAAATCACATTATTGTATAATAAATTTCCATGATGGTTAAAATAACCTTCAACCATAGTTTTTGAACCATCATAAATGACGACGATTAAAATAACTATCATTAAAAAGTTTAGAATGGCGACGATCATTCTTGAACCTTCGTTAAAAGTCTTTTAAAAAAAGAAAAAACATGTTGCATATTACAGCAAGACTAAAAAATACAAACTTATTACAGTAGAACAGAAAAACATTTTCATTTGAGTGTTAACAAATATACATAAATTTTTCGTGGGTTCACCATTCATTTGCTTGTGAAGCCATAAAGGTAAATAAAAAAACAAGTAAACAAATCCTTTAATAAATGTGAAGTACCAATAGGTTAGGAGGAGATTCGCGACGAGGGTTTTGCGGTGCAATGCAGAGAGTTCGTGGAGGAGCCTCACGATGTAGTGTGGAGAGCTTAACAAAGGAGTCTCGTGGTGTGGGTTTTATAACATGGTGCAATGGAGACTTGTGGTATGTGGTGAGATTGGTAGTGCTTCGCAACTGACAAAGGTTTGTGTAGAGCGGTTTGTGACTCGCGGAGGTTCACCACTGGTGGTAGTGACGAGTGTGAAAATGCAAAGGAAAGAGAAAATGAAAGTGTAGGGGAAGTGAAAACACTCAAATGAAAATTGTGCGAGGGCAAAAAACATTTTTTTTTTCTTATGGAAGTATTGCACATTCGATGACGGTTTTCTAGATAATTGTCATTATTTTCCATCCCGATAAGGTTTTAACGACGATTCTCTACATGACCATCGTTATTTATTGTCTATTCCACTGACAATTCTCTATATAATCTTCATTATTTTCACTTCTAACAAGAATTACTTAGCTAACCGTCTCTTAAAAATTTGTAAAAATTGCATTTTCGTCAGTATACGTTTTTTTATTAGGGTTGCTTGTTAAACGTCGACAATCAATGTCGTGGAAAACTTTTTTTTTCATCGATATCAATATTGTTGATGATATGTGTCTTAGGCAAAACAACTTAAATTAATATTAACTACAGATATTTAATGATCACATAATTATAACAACTTAAATTCATATCACTTGCATGTCTTTAATTATTGACTTCTTCTTCTCCTTATTATTATTATTATTATTATTATTATTATTATTATTATTATTATGTATTTATATTGGTAAGCAAATTTTAACGTGACATCAAAATTTATCTTAACGATATTTGTTGTACCACCACATATATTTAGTCTTACATTTAAAATGTCTACTTCTTAACATAAAGAGATGTGTTGAAAATCTCACATTAATTATAAATAAAACTAAATATAAACCTTACTTTACAAGTTAAATTGTAAATATGTAAGGTAGAGTCCGATTTTAAACTTACTTCTTAACAAATACAGAAAAAAAAAAGTTATAATTATACATGCAAAATTGTAATTTAATAATAAACCTTTTTTCTTAATTTATGTGTAAATATCTTAAATAAGAGACAAATTAGGACAATAGTTTATGTACATGAGAAATTTAATGAGTATGTAGGGTGTGGCATGGGGAAGCCAAGTGGGAAAGGTCAGCTCTTAATAAAGGCAAATTCTCATCACACGAAGCAAGGAAAGTCACCCAAGTAAAGTCTACCTTCGAGTGCTGCTATCTTGACGGAAGAGAATTTTAAGATTTTTTTTTGTCATTCATAATAAATGTAGATTATAGTATTATTTCATTTTCCTACAGTGTTAAGTTTGTTGTTTTATTTCTAATTTATCTCTCTTAGTGATTTTTTATCACAACTAAATCTTCTAAAGTTGTATATTCAATTGAAGATGTGATATAATAGCAATTACAAATTGTGATTATTAATTTAAAAATTGAAATTAAATTAAATAAAAATATATTACAAGAAAACTCTTCGACATTAATAATTTTAATGAAAAATAATAATGACTAACTTAGATATCGATTTACAAAAGTAAAAAACTATTAATAATTAAAATAGTTATAAACATCATAATTGTATATCGAAAAAAATGTATACAATTTGAAGATAATAAAAGTAATTTGTGCAACCAGCATAATAATACACATGTTACAAAAATAATTCAAGTAAAACCAGACTAGTAGATTTTATAAATGAAACGTGTGTGAATTAATGAGTGAAGAAAATAATGCATCTTATTAAATGATTGTATATAAAATTTGGGATAACGTGTTTAATTGAAATACCGTTGGTTTGAATAGTGTAACTCATAATAATTATATATTTTAAAAAAATGAATTTTATTAATTAAGAGAATGTGGAAAATTTGATAGTAAGATTAAGGTTAAGTATTTGGTGTTTGCAACAGAAGATGGTCCATGTGCGAGTATTTAAGAGAAGTTGGGAAGTTTCCAAAACGAAAGCATTAGAGTTGTGGAAGGGAAGGTTTGGTAAAAGGAAAAGATTAGCAGAAATGGTATTGTAATTCTCTTTCTCTCACACAATATGGCTACCCATTTTCATTGGATTCTCAGTGTCCCTCTTTAATTACTACCCTGCTTTCTGTCACTATGTGTCCTTTACAAGGGAAAATGCACTATATCTACTGCTACGCCTAGCTTCGATTCTCTTTTAGCTTCATACATGAATTATTAAATATTTTTTATTTATTTATTGGAAAATAAATGAATATTTTGGATTTTTGTTTCATGTGAAACTAGACTTTGAAAAGCTGACAATATAAGGTTTTCTATTTCAAGGAAAAATGATTTGGTTGGTAAGCAATTTAAAACAACTTAGTCTATTCAATTTATGAATTATTTGAATAGAAAAAGGCAAAATAAAAACCAGAAGCAGAAAACCCTGAATTTTAAAAATAAATGACATTCATCTTATTAAGAACATGCCTAATAGTACCTATTTTTTCTTCTTCTTAGTTTTAAATGTTTTACTTGGAATTAAATAAAATAAAGATAAAGAAATATGCTTAATTTTAAATAGAACAATTTAATTAGCCGAGAAAAGAAGTTGATAACCAAACTTAGATCTATACAGAGTCTAGTCTACATAAAAATAAATAAATTAAGCTGTTGTTGTTAAAAGTAATGATATAAACATATCATGTATTGATGTTTTCATCTTCACACAAATGTGTTAATTAAGAAAGGTTTTTTAATTTGTTTATCAAAAAAAAAAAAATGAAATGCACAATAATTAGGTCAATTAAAATATTAATGTACCAACTTGAAAATGGATTTTTGAAGCAAAGCCTTTAGTTTAAGGTCACTTGTCCCCTGCATCTGCAACGGATGTTGTAACCGTTACAAATAATAACCCCACTAACATTATACCTAACGTTCCATTTTCATGAATGAGATTGCTTATTAGTTTATCAAAATTTCATCATTAGTGGCAGTAAATTAGTAAGTCACAACCAGATATTCAAACTAATATTTTAAATTTATTTACCAAATAACAGTTTTCGTTAATTTGCTTCGGATTTACTTTTTCTAAAGTTCAAATCACCACCCTTTACTTTTTTTTTTCCTTTTTCTTTTTCATTCTAGGGTTTACCATGTTCAGGTAAAATCACAGTACATTTTACTAATGCATAATTTGAACTTGTAATTTGAGTTTATGTAGACATGCTAAATTATTACGCAAAGGTTTATTATTTCATTAAACATAGATCATTGTATAAGATAAATTTGTTTTAGTATAACAATTATTTTAAAAGTTATATTAAAGATATATAAATTGAGATTGAATACATTTTACTATATCATCACAAACTACTAAATTTATTCACTTTTATAATACATATATTCAAAGTTATATTAATTACTAAGTAATTTATAGTATAAAACCTTTTACACGATGCATGACGATTAAACTCATATGAATAATAGAGATAGAGACGAAAAAGAAAAATGATGATTAAAAGAAATAATAGGTAAGCAAAAGCAAGAAAGTGAGGAAAGGACCATTTATTGCTATGGAGTCAATAATGGACCACACAATTATTTAACAGCATAAAGATTAGTGCATTACTATTATGGCGGTCCATTATATTTTTTATGTCTTATATCTAACTATCTTAATCTTCAATATTCTTGTGAGCATTCGTCGTTTGCCTTTTTTTTTTTTATCGTATTTTATTAGATTGAGATTGTCCAGGTTTATTAAATAGTTTATCAATTTTCCTGCTAATTAAATGCACATTACAAAATATTTTGCTTCGTTTACTTACAAGTATGGAGGGGACCTAATTAGATTTTTTTTTTCTATTGAAATTCATGTTCAAAGAAAATAAAATAAAAAAAATCAAAAGAGCCTCAGATGAGCAGAATAACACTATTTATGTGAGATTCAATATGCACTATACATTATACCAGTAGGGTCAAGGAAAAAAAACTTATTGCAAATAAGAGTATCGACCAAAACACTTCGAGTACGAAGATGATAAATGTCAAAAATTAGTAAACTTTTTATTTGAAATTAACACTTATCATGTATCAAATTGTGTTATTTGTGTACAAAACAAGCCTCTTTAGCTTAAGATACATAATGAGATATTGAGAAATAAAGTCTTACAAATTATAATGATATTTTGTTGTTTTGCAGTAAAAATAAAAGACAATATCAAGTATGCAGCTGAGTCACAATACTAGAGTTGAGCCATGGAAGTAGAAAAGATAAGACAACATATTTGGACTTTCTAGCTGAGCACAAGAAATGGAGCTAAGCCTCGTGAGGAAACCTTTTTTGCAAGGAAACTTGGAGCCCAAATCCATGAGGTTGAGCAGCCAAGAAAACCCTTCCAAGAAGGAAATGTCACATGCTAAGCACCAGGACAAGAGGCTAGGCTGAGAAGAAAACCCACTTGTGAAGTAACCCCTGTGACTGAGCACCAAAAGTTGGGCTGAGCACTGCCCAAAAATTTCTATAAATAAAGAGCTTGGTTCCTCATTTCAAGCATTGAGTGAAAGCTCCACAATGTAGCAGTAGGATAGAATAGGGTCTGTGAGGCACGAGATATATGCTCTTAGTGTAGATCTTATATGTAAATGCTTCTGGAATTGCATTGTAATATTCTATGAGTAGTTGAACTCCCTTGTGTCCAGATTTGATGTAATTAATTCTGATTCTATTCACTTATACTCCTTGGGTATTTATCTTTGCTTTTATTCAATTGTTTGTGGTTTGATTTATGCTTAATGATGACTTGATCACTCATATTCTTAACTGGTTTGGATTGAGTTGGGAAACCAGTCTCAAACTGTGGTCCAATCAAATCATCATACATGTACTGGATGCTCCATGGCATACTAGAGTGGATGCTAGAGGAGAGAGTCTTGCACATTAAAGCAATGACTCATTCTACTAGGAGTTGAGGAATCACACTAGGTTTGAAGTCCTTAGGTTCTAGTGTATCAGGGATGAACCTAGATCTATATAGAAAGATTACTCCTAGGACATCGAATGATTTGCAAAGTAAGTAAACAAGATGGTAGTGGTGTAGTAGAAGAAGATGAGATGAAATCAATCCATAGCCCCTACTCCATATCTACTATTTATTTTTACTTGCACTCTTTATCACAAACCAAAAACCCAAAAATCAAACTACCAATATACTTGCTAAATCCTAGTGGATATGACACTAGTTGATACTACTACGTACTAGTACACTTGCTGGAAAATGGTTGTTGTGAAACAGTCATCAAGGGGCTAATGTATAATGAGGGGAAGAAGACAAGGTGACATTCGCACAAAGACTAGAAAAGGATGGCATGATCTTGATGCCTATTACAGCTTGTATAATAGGTCTCCATTGGGCCTCTTTCTATGTTCTCTATTTTTTTGTCTTTCCTTTTCTTGCCCCTTTATATTTGGGCTTGTATTGTTATTTTACATATCAGATACTTTTTCTGTCAATCTATGAAATTACATTTCCTACAACATGATATTTATGTAAAATTACATATCACATAAATAATGTTATTATACTAAAATCAAGTTCACATTAAAAAAAGGATTAAAATAACCAATTACTACTTAGGAAACCCTAAACTAGGACACACCTATGAAACCTAGGCCCATGCAGGGGAAAAATCCATACAGACAAATTGCTAGAGCAAAAGAAATGTTAGACACTACACAAAGATAAGACATAGCCTAAAAGATGTCAACACAAGAACTATACACAATACCAATGGATATCACATTGACTCACACATTCCTAAGATGATTTTAATATAACAAACCAAATTTTTGAGTTTGTATGCTCATTTTGGTAATGTTAGTACTATAAAGATATTTGCAGAAGATATAATTGACCTATACATAACATTTTAAGCTCTACGAAAAATAAAAGTGTTGCTAAAAGCAATCATACTTGGATAAAGCATTAACATAAAGACAAAGACCGATATGCAACCTTCAATGATCATATTCTAGACTACTATAAAAAAGTTTTCAAATTCATAAATGACCGATGATCTTAAGTTATTCTACATGATCATTATGGTGCATATAACATTTTACTTAAAAGTTCTACATGCTAGATAATAAGATTTCCTATTAGATGACTTAAAGAGTAAACTCTATTTGTAAAACATTCATGAATATATTCTATAATAAAAGGAGCGTTTATAGATTATGTTCTCTCTAATAAGAGTTTTTTCTTGTAATTATTTTCAAACTACTTTTGTCAACAATGATATTTAGAACTCGTAAAAGTCATTAAACTTGATGCTAAAGAATACTTTTTTTTTATATCAATCACAGATAAAAGGATATCAAAGAATTATTTTGTGTACTCATGACATTTGAATTACTTATAATTGAATTCCTATCATTTCTCAAATAGTATGTTTGGATAAAGTAATTGAAATATCTTAGATTTCAAATTCTTTTATTTGGATAATGCAATTTGATTTGTATTTTACGAAAAACTCAACCTTATCCTTGAGTCCAAGTTGAATTAGCTTGACCTTTGATCCAGAACACCTCGTTTGGACTCTCGAAGATTCAACTTGGCTGACTCGGCTCGACCTTCAACCCACGTCAACTCGGCTCGACCTTCGACCGATGTTGACTTGGTTCGACCTACGACCCCGGCCAACTCGGTTCGACCTACGCCCAGGCCAACTCTATTCGACTTCAATCCAGGCCAACACAAATCAACTTTAGGCCATGCCAACTGGCCCAACTTCGTCACGACCAACTCGACTCAACTTTGGTCTAGGCCAGCACGTGTCTAACTTCAGGCCAGGCCGACTCGCCTCGACCCTTGGCATGAGTTGACTTGGATCCACTGTTTGCTCGGGCTGTCTAGGCTTGACATTCGTCCCAGGTTGACTTGGCTCGACCTTGGTGAGTAGGGTGAAAGTTGAGTGAAAATGAGTAAATTTTCAAAATTCTTAGACTTTTAAAGCTTTTTGAAATTCTTTTATTTTATTCTTTTGAAATACCTTCCGAAACACAACATAAGTTTATTTTATTCCTCTATTTCATCCAAACAAGGCATTTTAGTGTAAAGAATTTTAAATTCTTTAAATAAATGAATTATCCTTCTAAATTATCTCATCCAAACACAACATACGTATGTGTAAATGGATTTCTCCCAAATCCTAATTCACATATTTGGATTTTAAATCCAATCCACTTGATTGGATTTGGACTACAATTGTATTTAGGTCATTTTTTTTTTTTAATTTTGAAGATCCAAAATAAAGCATGTATAAGTTAAGCCAAGACGACTAAGAATAAGATCGAGCCAAATTGGACTAGGTCGAAGGTCTAATTAAGTTGACTCGGACCGAAAGGTCAAGATTAGCTAGCTTGAACCGAAGGGTCAAGATAAGTCAACTTGAGTTGAAGAGTCAAGTTAAGTAAGATTGAGTTGAAAGACCAAGTAAAGTTAGCCCGGGTAGAAGGTCAAGTCGATCCAATCTAGGTCAAAGTTTGAGATGAGTCGATCCCGATCGAAGGTCGTGTCGAGTCAGCCTCCCGTCAAAGGTCAAACTGGGTCGACGAAGGTTGAAGGTCGAGCTGACCAAGCATAAATGTCAAGCTGAGTCGGACCAGACCGAAGATCGAGCTGAGTAGGTAAAGTGCCGAAGATCAAGCTGAGTTAGGCAAGGACCGAAGGTTAAGCTGAGTCGCCCGAGACGGATGGTCGGGCTGAGACTGTTTGAACTGAAAGATCAAGCTGATTCATTTTGAGTTGAAAGTTCCAATGGAGTCGGAAGTGGCTGAAGGATGAGTCGAGTCAATCTAGGTTGAAGGTCAAGCCGAGTTAGTCCAAATTGAAAGTCGTGTTGAGTCGATCTAAGTTTATAGTCATGTTGATTTGTCCCTAATTGAAGGTCGTGCCTAGTTGACCTCAAAATAAAGTCATGTTGAGTTGACCCAAAGATCAAGTCGAATAAATCAGAACCAGATCGACATAAGTTAGTCTACATTCAGATCGAGCCAAATTAGCTAAATGCATGTCTAATAGAACTAATAACAAATAATATCAAATTTATTTTATTAGATTTAATCTAATTGACAAAGCGTTAAATATAATTTTAATCCGATTTAACTTGAATAAAAAAATCCAATTTAATAAATCTAATTAATATTAATATAGATTATAAATTCAATCTATTTTATTATATATAAATTGAATCTATACTAAATTTCGAAAAATCCAATCCATATTCACGTTTACTCGCAACTATTACCAAATCTCAATTTCTCATTCCTAACCGATTTCAAATATTATTCATCAACATGAAAACTAATCATTTACACCCATTTCAGCCCAACACAAACTTTCATCTCCCAAAGCAACTCAATTGTACTTTTTCAGAATCCTACTTTTGCATTTCACAAGAAATTCTTAATTTCTCAAAGTCAAAACCCCTGACAACCTTTAAGCAGAAATGAATTCAATTTCACACAGAATGTTTCTTGTCTTAACTTGGAGTTCACTGAAAATAAGAAAAAGTTTTTGAAAAAAAAGAAAAAAGAATTAATGATTCAAAACCACCAAGAACAATTTACCACTCCAAATTCCAAAACTAGTAATACAAAATACCATACTATAAATTAAACCTGACACTATTTCTTAATAATATATCACCATGCATGTTGCTCCAATAAAGGAAGAAAGAAGAAAGAAGCTTACTCAGACATTCAAAATTGAGGAAATCTTGCACTTATGTTGAGTTAAGTAAAAACAATATCATCTCAAGAAAGATAAAGATTTTCACTTTAGGTTTTCGCTTTAGGTATATGAAGAAAGATATAAAAATAAAAAGAAAACTTGTTTTAGACAATGAAGATATAGTTATCTCTTTACAAAGAAAAATAAGACATTCTCTATTTCTGACTTAATATAATATAAACACCCTTTAGTAATTTCACGCACATTCTTATTTATTTTCAATTCTAATATATGATCCATTTCAATTAAACCTTAAAGTAAAAAAAAAGAAAAACTCAATCTTAATTATTAAACTTTTCACCCTCTCTAAACTCATATATATATATATCTATATATATATATATATATATATATATATATATATATATATTCTATGCACGTACTTTATTTATATAAATTGAATATAAATAAATAAAATATTAAAAAAACCAATCAAAATATTGATTCACTCAAATTCAAATATAAATTTAACTACATTGTGATTATCATAATCCTCTAACATATTCCAATTAATTTTCATGTACAAAACAATTTCGCTTTAAAAAGATGTATAAATAGAGAATGCGTCATTTCCCTATTTCAAACCTTAGTATTCACTATATTCGATCACAAAACCAATCATATATAATATTTAATACAAAATAAATTAATTATCCAAGCACACTCTTAAATTGAATCTTTTAACTCCTTGAATTTTCATACGAGAATCCATTTATTTAACTTACAAAAAATCCACATCGTCTAAATAGGATAAAGAACCACCCAACGGTAGAGTCAACCATACATTATTCTTGTAAGCCCATACAAAGTCTAGCTCAAATTACTCAATATAAAAAAGATCCACTATTATCAATAAATGGGACCTATTACCAAAACTACCCACCATCATCTTTCTTATATCATAATAATATTTTGTAAAAATATTTTTTTTAGAGGTTGCAATTTTAAGTGTAATTTCTAACTTTTAAAGAATTTCTTTTGAATATTAACGAATGTTAAGAGGTGAACTTTAGATTTAATTCAATTTTATAAAACTGACTTATAGAGTAATGTTTGTACTCATCTATATATTATGAATTAATTTTATATCTAGTCAATATGAAACTTCTAACACGCGATTTTCACGTCAAGACGTATATATCTCGTGCGTGAGACTAGACATCAAGGGATGATCCAATAACAATCTGATAGCGGATAGAACAACAAACAATAGACCCAACAAACAACAAACTTTGCTAAAATATGCTCTGACCCATGGCTCTAATACTATATATAACAAGATATAACAAGATTTGAACTTCCAACAGATGAATATTATTTTTAATGTCAATTACTTTTAACAGATAGTTTTTAAATGAAATGACCTCATTTTTATTGAAAGTATAGGTAGGTATCAGAATTTTTCATTTTGATTGTTGAAAACAATCCTATGTAATTGAAAGGATGATGAAAAGAAGCAAGTGGGTTTGCAATAAGGTTCTCTGAAGAGTGGGAAAGTGGTGAAGGTTCTCTTAACTCTGAAAGAGTGAAAAAAAAAGTGCTTTAGAACCCTATTTAATGGAACCTTATGGGGCTATACGCTGTCACATGGTCCCTAATGAATCTATGAAAGTAAGGAAGAAGCATGTGAAGATGAAGAAGAGGCATAATGGTTTGCCCTATTAGGTTAGACAAATGGGCTCTTCACTCTTTGTTTCACATGCCACTCACACCAACACCACTTCCCATGCTCTCTCATCTCAATTCAAATTTTGTACTTCGTTAATTCTCCTTCTTAGTGCCTATATATTGCATCAAATATACCTATCAAAAATTGTGAAAACACCTTTGGAATTACTTGTCTATTATTTTCATATTAGTTTCTAATAAACAAAAATAAAATTGTTTATTATTATCAATATTAATTTCTTGAAAAATAGATTTTTTTTTTGAATTATGAATGTACAATATGTGTATTATATTAATTTAGAGTTTAAGAAAAAAAAAATCTAACTTTTTAGTTTTTCTCCATAAAAAAAGTTAGGGGAGAAAAATAAGAAAAAAAATGAAATAAATCTATCCATAATTAAAAATTATTTTATGCACAAGTTCAAAATAAAAATTTAAAACTTTCACAAGTTGTTTTATGCAATAAAGTAATTTCTATTTTTTTCCCTTTCTTATTATGAAGAAATTCATCCGAAGATACCCTTCTATGAGAATATTAACATGTGCTTAAGATATATAATGGTTGTAAGTAAATATTTTGCCAAGGAATTTAGATTTTCTCTTTTAGTATGATTTGTTATTCCAAATGCAATTACGATCACTCGTATACTTATTTATTGAAAATAAGAAATTACAATTCAATCACATGTTTCATGTTTTAGTTTAGTTTTTTCTATATATATGAGTAGCTAAACATGTGGAAGAAACATAGCTCTATTAAGCCCGACTATGTTTTGTTGTATTAAAGTTTGAAAAGAAAGAAAGGAAAAAAAAACTTGACACCCATCGCATGATAGAGACCATCCATATCATGTTATCCCACTTTAACAAAAATAAAAAATGTGAGGTGTTGGTATTTCATTTTCAAAGTTCATAAACCATATATGACTTAGGTTTGTGTTTATATTGAAATCTTGAAAAAATAACTTGGAATATTGAAGATAATGAGTTGTATGTGAATGTACAACTTTTGTATATAAAAATATATATTAATTGATGAAGGAAATAATAAAAAAGACATAAAATAATCTATTTTTCAATTCATTAATCCAACAAATCCAAAGTGTTTCGTACAACTTCTCGATATAATTGAATAATAGTTTGCATGTACTATAACCATTAGGTTTGAAAACTTTAAATTTTTTATTTATGAGTACCTCTTTAAGTTCTTTAGTTGTTGTGATTAAGGTGATTATAATTATTGTAATTATTTGAATGATTTGAAGGATATGAAATTGTGGTAGATATTAAGTCATTGTTGCTTTTACCATTGTCATTTTCTAAATTAAGGACTTGGTGTGTATGATATTGAAAATGATTGTTTATTTTATTATTCATTAGGAGATATATTCTTAGCTTCTTTATGGGCATAAGTATAACCATATATATGGACATTTTTTATGGAAATTTGTAATATGTATTTATATTGGTGACTTGATGAATAAAGGGGAATAATTTTTCTTGCAGTAAAACTTATCATGGTATAAGAGCCTAAGAAAATCGTAGAGTAAACTAGAACATTTTTCTTCATAACCATAAGAGATTATTGTGGAAAATAATGGTGGACAGTCTCATGATGAGCCTATAGGAATATTTGGTATCAATCCAATATAATGACAACAATTTCTTGGCATTTTGAATGTTCCAAAATCAAGGATTGTTTTCATGCTAAAAATGTCATTTCTTGGATTATTGACACGGGAGTCTTACACCATGTTACAAGAAATTTATTTTGTTTGATAAATGTGAAAAAGACTACAATCATACTAGTGGGATTGTCGAATGTGAAAGATATCACCGCAACAAAAAAGGGCAGTATGATTTTGGATGGTGGTCTGCAGGTTGTGATATCGTCCATTTTTATCTATTTTTGTGTGTATAGGTATGAATAAATAAACTCCTACCTAAAGTTTTATCTTGTTTTATCCTCAAGTTTAGTGTGTTTTGTATTTTAGTTGTTTTATACTTGTTTTACTTATAATGTCTTTGTTTAAGTGTGTGAAATAAATGAATAGGGAGCAATTCTAGTGGAAGAAAATAAGAAAGAACTTATCCGAGCATGATTTGGACAATAAAAGATCAATTTAAAGCAAATACCTGTTTCAGATGTCACTAGGATCATGTCTAGTACTTCAATTACAAAATGTTATCAAACTACATGGGGTTGAGCACTACATGCCCTTGCACAAGTAACGTTGAGCGGTGGAAAAGTGTTGTTTACCGCTAGTTAGTGCTGAAGAACTTGCTTTGAGCGGTGGCAAAATGGCGTTGAGTAGTGGAAAATACGGAAAAACTTGCGCTAAGTGCTGGAAAATGTGGAAGAACTTGCGCTAAGCGGTGCAAACTAGTGTTGAGGGCTCTCCTTGGGAAACTACTTGGGGTGCTGGGAAGTTCTCCTTCTTGTCCTAGAGTTTCCACCTTCATCCATGGTGGTTTTCCCCCTTTTTTAGGTTGAAGAGGAAGATGGGTTGCAAATATAGGAATATTTGGTATATTTGGTGCAAACTAATGATGGACAGTCTCATGATGAGCCTATAGGAATATTTGGTATCAATCCAATATAATGACAACAATTTCTTGGCATTTTGAATGTTCCAAAATCAAGGATTGTTTTCATGCTAAAAATGTCATTTCTTGGATTATTGACACGGGAGTCTTACACCATGTTACAAGAAATTTATTTTGTTTGATAAATGTGAAAAAGACTACAATCATACTAGTGGGATTGTCGAATGTGAAAGATATCACCGCAACAAAAAAGGGCAGTATGATTTTGGATGGTGGTCTGCAGGTTGTGATATCGTCCATTTTTATCTATTTTTGTGTGTATAGGTATGAATAAATAAACTCCTACCTAAAGTTTTATCTTGTTTTATCCTCAAGTTTAGTGTGTTTTGTATTTTAGTTGTTTTATACTTGTTTTACTTATAATGTCTTTGTTTAAGTGTGTGAAATAAATGAATAGGGAGCAATTCTAGTGGAAGAAAATAAGAAAGAACTTATCCGAGCATGATTTGGACAATAAAAGATCAATTTAAAGCAAATACCTGTTTCAGATGTCACTAGGATCATGTCTAGTACTTCAATTACAAAATGTTATCAAACTACATGGGGTTGAGCACTACATGCCCTTGCACAAGTAACGTTGAGCGGTGGAAAAGTGTTGTTTACCGCTAGTTAGTGCTGAAGAACTTGCTTTGAGCGGTGGCAAAATGGCGTTGAGTAGTGGAAAATACGGAAAAACTTGCGCTAAGTGCTGGAAAATGTGGAAGAACTTGCGCTAAGCGGTGCAAACTAGTGTTGAGGGCTCTCCTTGGGAAACTACTTGGGGTGCTGGGAAGTTCTCCTTCTTGTCCTAGAGTTTCCACCTTCATCCATGGTGGTTTTCCCCCTTTTTTAGGTTGAAGAGGAAGATGGGTTGCAAATTTTAAGGTGGAAATGCGAAGGAGAGGTGCGATTGAAGCTTGGAGAAGCTTTTAGGTGCCTTGGGAAATGGCCTTCATTTTCTTTATGATTTCAATTTCTTCTCTATCTTTTCAATTTATAAACCATAGGTTCTTCAACATGGAGAGCTAACCATATTTGTTTAGATTAGATGTATAAACTGAATCTTATATATTTTGTGATGTTAATACATATGTTTTTCCATTTCAGTGTTAGTATTTTATTTCTATGCTTAATGCTTATTGTGGCTTAATCATCGATGGCTTGGTTGTTGGTTCTTGAGGTGTTAGAATTTTGTACCTAGAATTGAAATTGAATACCTATTGAAGCTTGTATCTAAGGATAGAACATGATTCATTAGTAATCTTAAGACTTTTGAACTATGCATGGTTGCTTGTTGATGATGCAATAATTGGATTTTGTTGAGTTATCATAAGCTCAAAGTCTCTATGAATATGATTTGAGTAATCTCGTGAGTTGATTTTGACTTGAATTTTTGGAATTGAGATTTTTGTGAATGTATGAGAATGAAGTGAATGAAATCTAGTCTTAAGTATATACTGTTTGTTAAATTTTGGTCACACACTAACTATTTAACAAAATACCAAAAACAGTTTCTTGGAGTTTTTGTGAACTTTGTTGTTTAATTGAGTTGTGAATTGCGAGAGTTGTCATGTGTTGTACACGTCCCTGTGGAGAGAACGATATTTATATTTTGCTACGTGCAACTGATGCACTTGTCGTTTTTCACTAATAGGTTGATAAAATACCAAAAAGAGTTTCTTAGAGTTTTTGTGAACTTTGTTGTCTAATTGAGTTGTAAATTGCGAGATATGTCATGTGTTGCACACGTCCTTGTGGAGAGAACGATATTTATTATTTGCTACGTCCGACTGGTGCACTTGTTGTTTTTCACTAACAGGTTGATAATGTCATTTTTTGCCTCAATTAACTTGCAATTTAATCGTTTTATCACAATTAATTGATGTCTCTCAAATGTATAGTTCGATTTACTAATGCTTTATATGTAATAAAAGATCGAAAGATGAAGATATTACTTGGAACGGGTGAACAAATCAATGCACTTTATTTTATTTTTTTTGTATTACGAAGATACACGCATTAACCTTTGACAAGGATTCATCAATTGATTTGTGGCATAAACGTTTGGGTCACCCGTTAGAAAAAGGTGCTAAAGTTTAACCCTCATGTGATTCAATTTAGTAGAAGCAATAAGGAATCATTATTTACTAAGTGAACATACTGCAAGTAGTTTGTTTGAATAAGCTCATTGTGATTTATGGGGACCTTATTGCACTTATTCATCTTATGGGGTGCACTACTACTTAACAATTGTTGATGATTATTCTCGTGCAGTTTGAGTTTATTTGTTATGCAATAAAACTAGAGTTATGTATATGTTTATGAACTTTGTTGCCTTCTAATTTGATATAAAAATAAGGAAAGTATGAAGTGACAATGACATCGAATTTAACTGTCTGCATGGTTTTTCGTTAAAGAATGAAATTGTGTTTGAGACATCTTGTGTTGGTACTCCACAATAAAATGGCAGAGTGGAAATAAAACATCAACATATTATGAATATGGCATGAGCACAGGCAATCTAATTTTAGCGTCATTACCAATTGAGTTTTGGGGCGAATGTGTGTTAGCAACATGTCATTTAATTAGTCGTGCATTGTCCAATGTGCTTAATTATTTGACACCTTATAAAAAATTATTTGGTTAAGCACCTATATTTGATAACATAAAAGTTTTTGTTGCTTATGTTGTTATCACATCATCAAGATTGTGATAAAGATAAATTTGTCAGTAGAAGTCAAAAGTGTATATTTGTGGGGTAGTCCTATGGCAAAAGGTGTGAAAATTGTATGATTTGGAATCCCATGAATACTTTGCCTCTAGGGATGTGAAATTTTACAAACATAAATTTCCTTATGTTGTGTCAGTAGACAAAACTCTTTATACTAGTTACATTAATTTTGATATTGAGTATGTTGATAATGATATTGGATAGGAGACTTATGATGCATCACTCATAAAGGGGGTTGCCTCTGTGACCATGCAAAAAGAAGAGCAATCACAACTTCAAGGGGGATTGTGTTGAGACTGTAATGTGGATGGTGAGGTAGTGTCTACACAAGGTGTTGTTGTAAACCTTGTCATATGATTGGGAATAAATCTAATAACTATATGAGTAACTATATTTTGGTGATGAAATTTTTAATATTCATACTCGGGAGAGCAAAGTGGTTTCGTTTAAGGAAATCATCTAGAAGGTTCCATCAACGAATTAACTTAAGGTGAATATTGATAGTGTTGTTCAAGATTGTCTTGGTTTGGCTATATGTGCTGAAATTTTTAGAGGACACAAACAAGAATATGTTGGTAGTTTTTCTTCTTTTTAAAGGGTGCAAACTTCTCTTTATGCTAAGTTTATGAAGGTTATTTATGCTTTGAAGCATGCTTGGAGGAAGGACTTTCGATGACTTTGGTTGGAAGGTGACTTTACTTTGATTTGTCCAAATTTTATGGATCAATGTGCGGTAGCTTGGGCTCTTTAAGGGAGATGGTGCATGTGCTTGTCTTTCATTCTACACATGCAATTTAAGGTTTCTCATAATTTTCGTAAGTGTAATTTTGATTTTACATGTAAAGCAATAAAAATAGTTTGATATCATACCATCATATATTTCGTTAGAGTTCTTTTTATAATCATTTTAATTTGCCTGTGTAGTATTATTCAAGATAATTTGAATTATATAATTTAAAAATTCAAGATATATTTTTGAATTCAAAAATGTATTATGAGATATGTCATTGAGAATACATTTTTTGATTATATAATCATAATGTATTTTTTAGATTTATAAATATATTGTAGATTGTGAAATTCAGGAGATGTTTGTAAATTTCATAATAAGCAAATATGAATCACGAATAATTTATACTTTTTTAATATCCCATAAAGGTGTATGAAGAAACCACGGGAGTGAAGGAAGAAATAACCTCCAAAGAAAGACCAGAGCCCAAAGCATTGTTTTTCTAATTAGACAAAGGCCCGTAAATTTATGCATAAAAGCCCATGAATGAGATTTTCTCTCTACACCTACTTTTCTTCCTGTAGCCCGTAAATACATTTGATGAAAAATAACAGAATTCTGAAATTCCTTATATGTTCCAGAAAATGCTATTCTGAAAGTATAAGCAATTTTTTAAATTACACCTTCCAAATATCAAATAAGGGATAATCCGAAATATATAATTAACAAAATATCAAATACAGTTTATACATTTTAAAATAGAGACAAACATATTCTAAAATAATATTAAAAGACATTTCCGAATGTATATTTTGAAATTTTATAGAATAAAATATTTCATAACTTAAAAAATATATTTAAGCATAGAATGATATTTTCATTTTTCTTACTAGTCTAGACATGTTAGAAAAGAAGGAAAATTTCCAAATAAAATATAACGAAATAATGAGTATTTTTTTTAATGTACATAATCTAAAATAGTATAAAATAAAAATTATATATGTAAAACAACTTTCAAAATGATTATTCAAAAATAATAGTAAAAGACATTACAAAATGTACATGCTAAAATTATGTAAAATAAATTTTAGATGAGACAATGTGAAAACAAAAAATTCTAAAATGCATAATTTAGAATGACTATAGGAGAAACGATATGTGGGGAGTTTGAAAAACTACTCCTAGTAATTTATATCTTGGAGTGTTGAGGTGGAGAAGGATGAAAAATGTATCATAAAAATTGTACATAAAGGTTATTAGGGTTATCTATATGTGCTTTAAAGGTTATGAATATACTTAGCATAAAAATTATTGTTTAACATGGATTTAAGTTCTATTAACATCTAAAGAGGGTGCTAATTAATTTGATTGTTTGATTTGATTTTATTATTGATTTATGGTGAAAGTGTGCTTTTAGGAGTAATAGTAAGATTTAAATTGATCATGCTATTTGTTTGATATTGAAATTACTGTAAATTGTATTATAGAACCTTGGAATTCAAATGTTTGGATTATTAATTCATGTTAAATTAATCAATTTGATTTTTTTGATTAGTTAATTTAGTGATATAATTGATGCATTATAGTTGAGAGTTTGATTGAAATATGACAAGCTCTAACATTTAAGAGAATTGGAATATGATCAATAAATGCCAATTTATTTATATGTAAATTGCTATCTTTGAAATATTTGAAGAAATTAAATATTTCAAGTTTGAATTTATTATTAAGATATACAAGAATTATATTAGATAAAAAGATAAAGTTAGAAAATCATAATAGTAATAAATTTAAAACACGTTATATTACAGAGATGTGGTTAATCCTATATTTGCGGATCTTCATCACATGTTTTAAGGATGCCAACATTTTTATATAGATGTATAAAAATTTGTAGAGATACTAAATATATAAAATATATTAAAAACACATTAAAATTATATATATATATATATATATATATATATATATATATATATATATATATATATATATATATATATATATATATATATATATATAATATA
>Ga0214543_1005659_pt1 | contig 22764 bp, 8 predicted proteins | sample CNSS2metaG_FD_160094 | JGI IMG/M metagenome (GOLD analysis project Ga0214543, IMG submission 160094) | Root nodule microbial communities from cowpea collected in UCLA plant growth center, Los Angeles, California, USA - CNSS2 | ecosystem: Host-associated > Plants > Roots > Nodule | place: USA... | reverse complement strand
TGTGTGTGTGTGTGTGTGTGTGTGTCTGTGTGTCTGTGTGTCTGTGTGTGTCTGTGTCTGTGTGTCTGTGTCTGTGTGTCTGTGTCTGTGTGTCTGTGTGTGTGTGTGTGTGTGTTGACCACAAAGAGTTCTCGCATTTGCTCACATCAATAAATTGATGATCATCGCAAAAAGAGAAAACCACACATGTAACAATCAAACAAGCAAAGGGTAAGCTAGAGCAGAAAATAGTTTATCATACAGGTACATACAATTTCATAGTCCAAGATGCATATGTCAACCAATCATGTTATGACTCGCAAACAATAGACTAAGACTCAAGACGCGACTCATCCGGATACATATAATTAGTCGGATTCAGTGGATGTTTGCACTTGTGGTGGCCTTTCCTACTCTACCGAGCTAATTGTTACAGTGTTTCTTTTCCCAAACACAAGGTTAACCCTTAAAGTGTTTCAGGCCTCCAGCTACTCTCACCACTCCAGTCAGTATGCTTTATGTGAAACTAACTGACTCTTTAGAGTGTTAGGATGCAATCCTTACCTTAAATCCTTACTAAATTATATAAATGGGGCACCACCATGAACTCCCACTAACATGGGTCATGGAATTACGTCCCAACCAACTGAGGCACCATCAAGAGGTCTCACCTAGAGGCTCATGGAATTACGCCCTAACCAATGAGGTACCACCACGAAACTATCGTGGAATTACGTCCTAACCACATTAAAATCATGTTTCACCAACCGAGTATGTGATTGTCATACATAAAAATCTCATGCCAACACTTATAACCAATCCTTCATTCATAATCCATACCAAGTTCGTTACCAATTCATCCTTTCCAACCTATGAACCAATCAATACATGCAACATCACTCAATTCATACTTTAACATAATAATCCAACCAACATAAAGTCATTTAACATGTCAATTCCATACCAATGTAGATAACCAACCATTCCATACATGTTATATGTCAAGATCATGCCAAACTCATTATTACAACCCACAACATCAAAGATTTCATATATACTCACATGCCTCTCATTTTAACTAGAGCAAACCATCCAATCATACCATCAATAGCAAGCATGTGAGAAAACAATTCAATCTACGTCAAGTCTCGCTCAAGTTAGGAGCCATCGCTCAAGCGAGAGGAGTGCTCTCGCTCAAGCTGTAGGCTCTCGCTTAGGCGAGGCCATCTTGCCTGAGCGAGATGGTTTTTCGCTCAAAATCTTAGTTTCCCGCCTGAGCGAGTGCTCGAGCGAAAACCCCTGGGCGAGCTTCTGCTAATCTCACCTAGGCGAGGCGAGCTTGCTCGGGCAAAAGTAGCAGTTCTCCCTCGCTGTTCTACGCTCGTAAAACCAGAGATTCATCCAAACAGAAAACCATGCATATTCATCCATCGTGGACATCATACAAGCACCAGAAATGCAACACAGAACCAAGAGCAGGCAAAAATAGATTTAGAATACAAAACCCTAGCTTCCCTTACCTGGAAAGAGCTAGCGAACGACTCGTACTATCAAACAGTGAGCATCGTAGCTCCGGAAGCAGCTTAGTGAGCTGGAACTTAGTGGAACAGAAAGGAAACGAGGTCAATAAGAGGAAACCTTAGTTGGAACCAAGACAACAAAACCAGAACAGAGGAAATATTAGTTGGAAGATCAACTTACGTGGAATGAATGAAGTTCTTCTAGCTCAACGGAAAGCGGAAGTAAAACCCTAACAAGCTTGGCTGCTGCTCTAAGAGAGGGAATGAGCTATTTCTGGCAAATGAGCATAATGAAAGTGTTAGGACTGTTTAGAGTCTTCAGCAACCTATGGGCCAGCCTTTAGGCCCAACAGATGGGGCTATGCCCCTTTAAATTTTTTTTTAAATTTTTTTTAGGGTAGAAAAAAAGGTTTTACACACTTCAATCTTAAGCTTCTTAGTCTTAATCTTTATATTTCCCTCCGGTTCCTCAATAGTAGAGGTCAATGAAGGTCATTGGTCTAATTAAATTTAAATTCAAGTTACTACTTCAATTTAATCAATTAATTACATTACAATGAAACCATTTAAATACAAATGGAAATAAAATAAACTTACAAATTTCTAAAACAAGCTCCAAGAGACATAAACCCCATTAGTGTAAGTTGTTGTCCTATTTTTAAGAGCTTATTTTACATTTGTTATATTGCTTATGATTAAGAATTTTTGAGAATTTTTTATCGAATCAAACTACTTTGAAACTTAAAATATTTTTATACTCATTTGACATTCACTATTTTACTCTTTTATCTCTCTTTTTCTTTATAAATTAAAAAATTTACATTTTTAATGATTATTTTATCCCTAAAGGTGGGTTGTCGATTAACACTCATAATGTTAAAAGAATATTTCTTCTTATTCTCATATAGTGTAACCTTATGCATAATTCTAAACATATTGAATACAATACAACACATTTTAACATGAATGTGTGTATCTTAAAATAGTATTGAAGTTTGTTATCTTTCTATGTCTATTCTTATAAATTTTGCATTTGAGATATTCAACTTTTAGAGTAAGGAAAGTGTTAAAAGTTCCACCTTGATTAAATATTAAAGTAAGGTTTAATTATGCCTTTGGTCCCCATTTTGGAGTCAAAATCTCAAAATGGTACCCATATTTTTAAAAGTCTCAAAATGGTCCCCTTTTTTGTTAAAACGTCTCACGTTTGCCCTTTCCATTAAGTCAAGGTTGACGCCGTTAGAGAGAGTGTCACGTGTCAGTTCCTCGATTTTTTGAATTTTTTTATTATTATTTTTTTAAAATTAAAAAAATGTCACGTGTCAAGCTGTCTTCGTGCCACGTGGCAGTGACAGAGTGACATGGCAATGATAGTGACACGTGTCAGTATTATGCCAGGTGTCATTTCCTTAGTCTCAATTTGGTCCCTTTATTTTAATGTCTCAATTTAGTCTCAATTTTTGTAAAAATTAACAATTTTGCCCCTCTCCAAATTGAAATCAAATTTAATTTTATATAAATGTTATACAAATATTTTTATTAAATTTGATATTTTTATTTAAATTGATATTTTTATTATATATTTTTAACATAGCTAAGTTTATTTAAAATTATGTTTCACATTCAACTTTACTTAAAATTGTTTTCAAATTTTAAATTTATATGTATTTTATTGTTACATGAACTAGTTAATTTATGAATTTTTTTCTATTAACATTTTTTTTCTATTAACAACTTTTAAACCATTTTAAATAAAGTTCAATGTAAAATATTAATTAAATGAACTTAATTTGGTTAAAAATATTTACTTGAAATATCAATTTTGATGAAAATATTTGTGTACATTTATATAGAAATTAAATTTGATTTCAATTTGGAGAGGGACAAAATTGCTAATTTTTACAAAAAATGGGACTAAATTGAGACAAATTAAAATAAATGGACCAAATTGAGACTAAGGAAATGACACCTAGCATAATACTGACACATGTCACTGTCACTACCACGTCACTCTGTCACTACCACGTGGCACGATGACAGCTTGACACGTGACAATTTTTGATTTTTTTAAAAAATTAAAAAAATAATAATAAAAAAATTCAAAATGGGGACTTGATAATCATTAATCACTAAGTCATAATTAAACCTAAAAGTAAAGATAATCATTAATCACTAAGTCGATCTTACAAGATATAGTTTACTAAAAATTCAAATCTGAAATAAAAAAAAAAACAAACTTGATAATAGTTCATCTCTCTTTTGGTAAGCCAAAAGTGGCCAACTTTGGGAAATGCATTAACCATTTACCACAAAATGCGCCACCCATCCACTTCAACTACTACACCATAAAATCACCTTACACACAATCTTCATCAAGTCCACGTCGCATAAATAAACTGCACTATTGTGACACGTAATGTTAAAAAGTTCAATCGTTGATTCTTGATAAGGCATGTGCGTCCAAGTATATATATGTTAGCTTGACAGAAAACAAAAATGATTGAGATTTATACCTAAAGTTCATAAATACAGGCATGAATGGTGTAAGGTATATATAACCACATATAAAGTATGAGAATGAACCTGTTCTTCATTTCCATGATTAGCGGTGAGCACCACCATGTGAATGTTCTTCATACTAACCTAAACAATGAGATTTTATTTTTATTTAGGTTCAATTTAAAAGTCAACCTTAAATGAATAAATTGTGTTCATTTAATTCTAATTTATTTTCCAAATGACAAGTTCCATATGTGGTGGTGGTGATGGTTTCTTTTCGGACGTAATGTGAATTACTTGTCACATTAAATCCACAAACAAGTTAACTAAGACAGGTAGATCGATTAGAGACATCAGTCAGACTAATATTTGAGTTCAGATTATTTATTGGTTTTTTTTGGTGTTGTCCTCTACTGAGTATTAAAAATACATTGTATTAGTATTTTAAATATTTTTTTAATATATTTTAAAATGTTAAAATTAATGGTAATCAATGTATTATAGAGACACAGTAGAGAAACAACAAAAAGAGAGAGAGAAGAGAATCCAAATTCCTCATATTTTTGGAAAATTTATGAATAAAGGATGTGAAAAAAATTGTATTCTTCTTAATCATCAACAATATTAATTTATAAAGTATAAATATGATACATATATCGGATAGGACACGTGATAGGATATGGTACATAATATATTTATATCGAAAAATATATAATAATTTTTAAAAATATAATAAATATATGATTATTATTGTGTGAATCAAATAAAAAAATATATATGTAACTGAAATTGAAGTATGGAGATATATATATTAAACTTTATCTTAAAATGTCGGAAGTTGTGAATCTATAACAGTGTTGAGGCCGAAACTACCTGTTCCCTATTTCAAAGTAACCATTTATTGGGGTCATCTTTAGAATTTGAAACAGTGGTACTCCTATGTAATAGACATATAACTTGTATAACATAAAGAAAAAAGTGCTCATAAAAGACAAACAACTCCACTTTTTTTCTCCTTCTAATTCTCATTCTTGATCCCGAATTAAGTTATTAATTACTTGTAGTTCACAAAATAATAATTTAAACAATTAACAGGAAAGTATAGGAGAAAACATATGCTAAATTAGTGAATGCAGGGAGTCAAATAATTTGTGTTAGAAATTCAAAAAATATATGCTAGTTATGTTCTTAATTATGTTCCTTGACTTTAATATAGAAATTAAATCATGGCTTTAGTCCATTCTTCATACACGAGTTGAAAATTATTGTTTTTGTTTGGACCATTTATGTGTCCATTACAGCCCGAGATTTGAGAAAAATCATTCTAGAACAATGAATAAATATGAAGATTCTTAGTCGTTATAGAATGAATTGAACCACGCGTGTTTTGTTTGTATTTTAAACTAGAGAAAATGGGAAGCAACTACGTATATCTGAATGAAGGTTTTGGGAACAAATGCATTGCATGAGTTATCACATATATAGGGTTGTTGGAGATAATAAATGAAATGAAATAAATATTTTAGTCGGTTGAGGTCAATGAAAAAAATTATATTTTCTCACACGATTAATTATACAATAACTTGATAAAATTCTTTTTATTTTACATAAAATAAAGCTTTAAAGTTCCGATTGTTTGTTATAAATCATGGACGTAAATTGACTTTTGAAAAGTTGTGTTTCGATTGAATATTATCTACATGTCATCAGTAGTATAATTATAGAGATGAAGAGTGGAAAAACTTACTTACGGAGATTACTAATCCTTTTTATCTGGGGAAATGATCAATGATAACCGTTATAAGGTTACATGGCTCGAATATATTTTTATTTATGTAAACATATTGTTTTTTAATTTTATTTCTTTCATAATGTGATCTTTAATGTATACTTTTAATTTGTAGTAAACCATATATTTCTTAAGTTTTGGCAGGCTAAAAGGATATTTATTATCAATTTTCTTTCACAGTACTATATATCCTATATATAAATATAACAATTTTTAATTTCATAATTTCTCTATAATTTTATTTTCGATTTATTTCTTTGTAGCGAAAAAATTTGCTTCGTGAGTAAAATTAAGTAGTTTCACCTACAATTTCTTGTGATTTGTTTTTCTTAATCTTTTTAACTAATAAATATTTTATGAGTTAAGTGTTAAATTTGAACTATGAGATTTTAGTGTGAGGTTTATAAAGTATTCACTTTATAATAACAATCGAAAGATTTACCTTGGATAAGAGATTTTTAGCAATTTCAAGAAATTAAAATATATGAGATTTGAATTACTTAAAAATAATTTTTCTTTATTTATTAAATATTTTATTTAGATAGACTAATTGAAATATCTTAAATTTTAATTTTATTGTTAGATAAAACAATTTAATTTTTATTTTATGACAAAATTATATTTTAAAAATATGTGGATAATTTGGTTCTATCATTCATTCCGCGTTAATTTAGCTCAACATTTGTAAAAGACAACTTGTCTTAATCTTCGACTTGGATTGAATCGTCCCGACATTCGGCTTGGATAAACTCCTCTCAACCTTCTGACTAGGTCGACTCGTCTCACCCTTCAGTCTGGGTCGACTACTCTCAACCTTTGACTCAGGTAGACTCGTCTTGACTTTTGGTCCAAACTGACTCGTCTTGACCTTTAGCTTAGGACTTAACCAACTAACCCAACCTTCAGCTCAATGAACTTGTCTTGTCCTTCAACTTGGGTAGTCTAATCTCAACCTTTGGCTCAGGCCGACTCATCTTGATCTTCAGCCTCAACTTTCAACTCGAGCTAACTTGTATCGATCTTTGGCCCATGTCGACTCGACTCAACTCGACCTTTGGTTTAGACAGAATCAACCCAACCTTTAGCCTGGACAAAATGGGCTCAACCTTTGGCCCAAGATGACTCAACTCGATATTCAACTCACTCGACTCGAACTTCGACTCAAGTCAATTTGTCCTTCAACTTGGGTCGACTCATCTTGACCTTCGACCAGGGTTAACTCATTTTGACCATATGCCCAACTAATTCCCCTTGATGTTAGGTTTTGATTGACCTTTCTTGACCTTCAGCTCGATCAACTCATATTGACTTTTAGCATGCGCTGACTTACCTCATCCTTCTACCCATGTCGATCATCTTGACCTTTTGCTCGACCTATGGCACAAGCCTTGCCATGTTGATCTTTAGCCTGACTGACTCATCTCAACCTTTGACCACGATTGACTCTGCTCGTCCTTTGTCCTGGGTTGAATTACCTTGACTTTCGACTTGAATAAAATCGGCTCAACATTTTACTTGTGCCAAATCGGTTAACGTTTGACCTATGCCAAATGAACTCGACTTCAACTTGCATTAAATTGGCTTGATTTTTCGCCTTTCCAACTTGTCTTGACCTTCGGTCTAACTGACTTGTCTCAATGTTTGACACGAATCAATTCGTCTTGACCTCTGACTTGTTCCGACCTATCTAGACCTTTTGCTTAGACTAAAGCAACTCGATTTTTAGTCCAGTCAAACTCGACTAAACCTTCATGTCGAGCCAACTTGATCGAGCTTCGCTTGAGTTGTCTTGCCTCGACCTTCGTGAGTGGAGTGAAATGAAATGAAAAGGAGTGAAATTTTAAAATTTCTTATATTTTTATGGTATTTGAAATTCTTCTATTTTATTCATTTGAAATACCTTAAAAAATTTAAATTTAAATTTCTTTCTAATTACTTTATACAAACAAGTTATTCTAACATAAAATATTTTAATTTTTTCAAATAAATGAATTATTCTTCTAAATTCCCTCTTCCAAGGTTAATGTTAGATATTGTTTGATATTATTAAGATATTGTTAATCACACTATCAAACAATATATTTTATTTACTCTATTTATTTCCAGTTACTCTTTTTAATTGTACCTCTGTCTATTATAAATAGACTACTCTATGTGTGGTTTATACACAAGGGAGATTAATCTCAAATCCTATTTTCTTTATTCTCAACATGTATCTAGAGCTTAAATTTGTTTTGGAATTTTTTTTTTCGTCGCCCCTGTTGTTGCAATCGCTGCCACTGCCGTTGTCGCTGACGCCAAAGTGTCATTTTCGAACTACACGGTTTTGGTCGCCCTGGCCAGGCGACCTCAATACCATCAGAATCGTCTCTATCAAAGCAGCAACGCTCCCTCACGAGCCATTCAAAGTCGCACCTCCTCCTGTTTTGTCGTCGTACGTGGCAACGCATCGTCCACCGTCTCTAGTAGCGATCACCTACGTCAGAATCTCGTCCTACTCTTTCTAGATCTGGTCTCGTTGATCCAATAGACCTCTTTGATATTTTAGGATTTTTCTCTCTCTTCCTCGACGAACCGGTGACATTAACATCACAAATGTTTGCCTATCCGTAATCATAAGTACAGTGCACAATCAACACAACATTGGGATTAAAGTTGTCAAAAATAGATGACCTAAAAGGTTGAAAACCAAAAACAAATTAGATAGATTCATGTTTATGAATAAAATTTTAATGTCTAATCTAACCTTGTTGTGTTACCACCAAGTTAGCATATTACTGGTCCATTTAATAATAAATTAAAAATTAAAAATACGTGTTCAATAAAATAATAAAATGAATTGAATAATAATTACATTATGATTAATAATAATAATAATAATAAAATTTAACACTTTTAATCAGGTTGAATCAAATTTCAAAGTCAATAATATACTTGTTGCAAGCTTTTACCAAGTTGTTATGATGTAAGCTTTAGGACCTAGAAACTTTGTAAAAGCGTTTGTACTCTTTTAACATTATGCTTTCTGCTTAGATGCATCACTGAATAAACAATCACATCTTTATATATATATATATATATATATATATATATATATATATATATTTATTTATTTTTTGTATAAGTTTTGGATTACTCTTTTGTTGTTGACCGTATTTATCAGTATTTTCACTAGTTATAAAATTTACAACATAATTTTGTGTATTTAGAATTTACCTAAAGTGTGTGGTATTTACACTTGCATGTGTTTTGTTCATGCATCTATAGCTAATTGTCTCTGATCATTCATGGACAAAAAGGAGTGCCTCGTGTCGGCCTATAGAGCATGCCTTCTCTCGCAATAAAGTTCAGTTTCAAGCTCCAAAGAAAAACATGCGTCTCTGCTTCTTTTACATAGCTACCTCTGGCTACAAGTTCATAGAAGAAAATTAAGAGCATTGTAACGTACTTTGCATGATTTTTGCTATTCCCATATTTTTTACATTTTTATTTATTTTAAATTGGTGTTTAAAGTTCAAGATCAATTAAAAATAAGAAGAATTTACAATATATAAATAAATATATATCTTATCTTAAAAGTTAGTTTTGTGAAGTTGAATTAGGTTTAAAAATCACATTTTAACATAGTATTAAAATTATGAGTTAGAATTCATCCTAACAATATTTTTTATGTATTGAATCTAATATTTCACTTACTATCGAATTGTTATCGAACTACCATTAATATTTTATATTAATTAAAGTTAAGGTCAATTTCCAATGTTTAAATGAGTATATATTTGACTTTATAAATCAATTTTAAGATATTGAATTAGGTTTAAAGTTGACTAATAAATTTAAAGATAAAAGAAAAACACAACCTAAAAATTATGTGCTTATCTCTTATAGGTTCTTTTAAACAAATTGTGCTTAGGGTCAAATCTTCCTGATGCTTTACAAAAGTTGATTAAATGGGGAAGTAATACATTTGATAACCAAAAAAATGTCTCTTTAATATAAATGAAAGAAGACCCAAATCATTAATTGAAACTGTGATGATATAAATGACTCTACAAGAAACCATAATAACAAATTCTGAAAGATACCTTTTTCCACAATGATGAAAAAATAATATTTAAATGCATAGCATAATTCAAGATATTTAAAAATACCATCAGTAACCCAATCATAGTGGCTTAACCCTAAACTAAATCAATCCAACTATGCAAATGCAAACTCTCGTTAATTTAGATTTTGGACATGAACCGGAAAAAACGGAGATCCAAGTCCGAAAACGCATTGGAGTTTGAGATTTGAGAAAGAAAATGTATCCAGAAAAGGACACGTGTCAGTGGACAGGGTGTTATATTTGACTTCATTGTTTTTCTGAAATAGAAAAAGGAACATGGCACGTTGCTTAATAATGAGACAATTCGTACACTTACCTAAACTTTCAGGACGCCCGTTCTTCTCTTTAGCCACTCACATGCCAAAACTTCCTCTTAATTTTAATTATGAATTTCAATTTTATTTATAATAAACAACACTTTAAATATTTCATATATTTTTATGAATACAATACCAAAATATATTTCAACCATTACCATTTCATTCAAGTAAGACCCAAAATGAGACACTCCTATGAAAGAATTTGACTAGCCAATTCTGTTATAAGAAAGAAATTCTTGAATCAAACATCATTCATAAACCGAACTTTAATTGATTTTTCTTTTATTTTTATATTTTTAACGTTTTTCATTTGTTGAACCAACTCAAGTACTCTCCAAATGAAACTAGACGCTAATATTAACAAAAAAAAACATCTATTTAAAATTGGCTTTCTTTTATTAAAAAAAAATCTAATATCTTGTTTAAATAATGTATGAATAACTGTAATTATTTTAATATCTGTTTTCTATTTTATAAATAAAAATATTAACTCTTGCCAGAAAATAATTTTCACACGCAGTTTTCTTTTCCTTCTTTTATCATCCTTTCCCATTTTGACAAAAGGAATTTTTACCTTTAAAAAACTCATTCATGCTTCTCTCTTCTCTTTATACATGTTAGGATTTATTTTAATCTCATACTTTAACAAGTAACACGTATTTGTTCAATTTTAATCCATGTAGCTCTAAAATTCATATTTAGCTTTCATACATTTTCAAATCCTAAAATTTATTCTAAATTTGATCTAATAATGATAAAAATGCAACAAAGAAATGGTTTGTTATCAGTTGTCGGAGAGCAATATATATTATATTAATTTTATTAATTGTAAAAAAACTATTTATTATAATACTATAAAAGTAAATATTTTTTTTTAATTTTAAAAATATTTTTTTTAAATTGTTAAAATGTCTACTTTTTAATTATATTTTTATATCATAACAAGTACTGTGTTTCCATGTTTAATCTCGCTTGCATTATATTTTCTTATACTAATGGAAGATCAATGGTTTCATGTAATTTTCTTATTTTAGAATTACAAGTGCTTTAATTTATGATTTATAATAAAATTTAACATATATTTAATTAATGGTTCATAAACATCACGAGAACATACATGAGTCATAAAAATAAAAAAAAAATACATGTTTTTTTTTTATCAAAATATTAATAACACATTTTTAGTAGTGTTTTTTTAATTTGAAGAGGTTATATTTTTGCCTTTCTTATAGTTTTTTTTTTTAAAAAAACATATAAATGAAAAATATTCTTCACAAGTAATACATAATTTTTTTTCAGTTATATATAAATGCATAAAATAAATAGAGCATAATTACCAAGAATGAATTACTGAAAAATCAATATCATGTTATCTATTATTTAAAAATGCAAAGCCTTAATTTTTGTAATATGAAAAGTTAAAAAACATGAAATCAAAGTCATTCATAAATTAGAAAACAAAGACGAAAAATATACCTAGTCTGGTTTTGTGCATTGGTGCAGTCTAGTGTATTGATTGCGTAAAGAGAAAGAGAGGAGAGCATGCCACGTGGGTAAGGAAGAAAGAGAGAGAGAAACAAAGTAGTTAATGGCAGTTAGAGCGGTGGTAAGTTGGTTACCCCTAGTTACTCCTTCCCCTGATTAACTTAACCATGGTTAGAGTCGCTCCCTCTACCTTCTCTTTCTCTTCCCATGTACGTGCATTGCTATTTAAACCCCTCTCCCTCACTTCCTTCTCTGGCTCCACCCTTTTTCTCTCTTCCTCCCTCTCACAACGTTAACAACCAACACCAGCAACAACAACAACAAGGTACAGTACTTTGTGTTGGGAGAAACTTCCAAACCCACGCAGCAGAGCAATGGAGCCATTGTCTCTCAGACTCTTCTTCACTCTCACCGTTCTGCTTGCGGTGTTGTTTTCTGCTGCCTCCACCGCAGCCAATGAAAATGAGATCACCAAACACAAAGCCACAGAATCAAGGTATCTCGGCCAAACAAATGCTTCAAGCTTCTGCCTTCTTCCCTGCTTCAACTTCTATGAATTTTACTTTTTTGTTTTAGATTATTTGTTTTCTAGAGTCTGATTTCAGAAATGCTTTTCCTCGCGGATTGAACAGGGATGTGGTTGAGGAAAAGAAGTTGCGTGTTCAGAGCTTGAAGAATTCGTCGGCGGCAGCAGAAAGGTTAGTGTTTTGTTTACTGCTTCTACGATTTACTCACGGTGTGGTTCTAACAATCTGGCCGTCCACGTGGAATCGGGAACATGAGAGCCGATGGATTTGGGCGAGCTGTGTTTTCAGCTCGGTAGAGAACCAATCTGAGCCGTTGATTAATTCTGTTAAGGAGTTTACTTGGTTATCGTTTAAACGGTGTCGTTTTGGTGTTCTGCTATTTGTGGAGTGTTGGTGATTTTTTTAGTTTGTTTTCAGGTTGGAGGATGCTTTGAATAAACACGCAATTGATAATCCAGAGGAGATTGCTTCTATGGTTGATGAGTAATATTTCTATCTATTTCTCTTTCTCTTTTCCCTCTGTTTCTGTGCGTTAAGTCATTTTTATTATATAAAATTTTGCTTTGTTTTCTATTGGTTGCTTTATGTTCATCTCATTATAGGTCATGTGCTTCGTAGATTACTTTAACTGTTTATAAATTTTTTATTTGCTTGGAGAAGAGGGCTCACATGATCATTTATAACAGAATATAAGGTTAACAGAGAATCAACATAGCAAACCCACTTGGCTTTAGTATTATTAATGTAGTAATAATTATTGAGATGCAGGACCAAAGAAGGAAAATACATACACTTGATTACTTCTCGTGAATCCTACTGCTGGAATAATAATTTTGGACAATACCCTTTTCATTCTCTTTTGGCGAATTTTGCCTTTAAGAAAACTCTGTCAAAGTGGTTAATTTAGCTATGTTTTATATGAAAGCTACAAACTATATATACGTGTTCTTCTTTTGATAATTAAGAGGGTATCCCAACGACTTTCCGTTATTGAGCTTACCCCAAAATCTACGCCTTTTTGGTACAGGATTAAGATAGAACCGATAAATATCTACATCACAACAAATGCAAAGGGATTTTAGAGCAAATTTCCTTGTGGGAACAAATATCACTTCTGCAAAACAAAATCTCCTGAAAAGTTCTAAACTAATAATTGATTGGGAAGGCCCTACTTTTTTTTTTGAAAGATTATATTAGAGTACTAATGTTACGTGAACTGTATCAGAAGATAAATCTTTAATGCTCGAAATAGTCATCTGTAGGAAAAGTTTAAGTGTATAGTTTTATCACACAATAGTTTAGAATCATGTGTAAAAAGAACGAGAAAAATAATGGTATTTGATTCCACGATTTGTGACCTTATTCTTTGATGCCTATCACACTCTGACGTATTTAGCAGGGTTGTTATTCCCTTTGGTCACATTGCCATTAGTTTTCAAAATTCTTCCTTTTTTACGCCATTAATAAATGTAGTCCATGCCTTAGTTACGTCTCCACGTTGTGAAGTTCCCTTACACGGTTCTAAGGAATCAAACCACCATGTTCTATGCAGATGAGATCTCTTAAAAATTGAAGCGTTTATATTCTATTTGCCAGCTTAACCACATGCCAGTGTCTCGAGATCCGACCATTTCATTCATGATAATTTTTTTGTCTTTTTTATTTTCCTTATCCTAAAATTTCTTTTCCAAGTACAAACACCTTTTTGTACCTGAAGTCCAAGTTTCGTGACTAATGACTTCAATAAGTCCTTGAGTCTTGGGTATACCTGTCATTTCACTTCCTCTTCACATTTTTAGGCTTATGGTCCCCTTAATTGCTTCCCTAATCACATTCACCGGTAGACAGTAGGTGAGAGTTATTTTCTTCTTGATTCGGTAAACAAAACTATTTTAAATGTATAACTACTATAGCATAAATTCCTTTCTTAATATCTAATACATAATGCTGGTTAGGATGTTATTTTTACTCACATTTATTCGCTTCAATTAAATTCATACATACTGCATGGATATATAGTTTTAAACATGATGAAAATGAAAATAAAAATGATTAGAGTCACTCTGCATTCTTCAATCGATGTGAATAAACAAATTGCATCATCCCTTCCACATGATGATTTGGTCCTACATATAAGTAGATAAAGGAGTGTTTTGTGCATCATTGATTGCATTTGCCCTCTTTACATCTCTGGTAGTAGAACAAAATATACAAAGTTGAATTCAGAGTGTTGGGAACTTCTGTAGCTCCCATTCCCACACATCTTCCAACAGGGTGGGGTAATGCACATGAATGATGTTCCTCACTCCAGCCTGTCTGCAAGAAATAGCTCCAAAAATCAGATCAGATCTAGTTCCATCGTAATACTTTCTAGTCATAGTTGTATTTTGGCCGATCCTGCACCTGCTGTCTGTCTGACACATTATGCTATTCAATGAGACCTCCATGAGCTTATTAAATGACTATCATTCAGGAACTTAATAATAACGCTTTTCGCCACCGACACCCTAAAGTACCAAGCAGAAACTAGATCTCCCCCCACCTTCGCATTTATTTCTACCAGATCATTTATGCTCGATTCCAACCCCCGATTTTCCGTATGCTCCGTATCATTCTATCCATGTAGACCCACATGACCGACCCACCACTCCTCCCACCTATGCATAAACATCAATGTTAAATTCGCTCCCACTTGCATACTAAACTCTTCATCATTAACTCATTTTAATTTTCAATTCATTCTTTCATCTCATCACGTGGTCACACTAAAATTATTTATCAACTCTAACTAATATTTTAGTTTTTTCCTCCAAATTCTTCTTATCGTAACATGCTACAAATCTTATACAAGTGTTGTGTAATTTAAGAGCATATGATGTACATAATTCAAAATATCCATATTCATCGGTATCAAATTCTCTGATGTGAATAACAAAAGAACAGGCTGTCATATTCATAACCTTTTTCTATTTCATCATACTTCTATTTTCTTTTCTTTATTTTTTTTTAATTTTTATCATGTCATTTTGTCAGTTTCTTTCTCTTCTTATTTCTTCTTTATCCATCTCCTTTCATCAACCTTTATATTCTAAGTTTAGAACAAATTATTATTTATCTTTTTGCATAATACATACTTAAGTAACATTAATTATTTTCATAGTAGCTAACAGAACAAACAAGAACTGATCAAGGCTTCTCTAATAATTTCGAATCTACGAAGAAAGATAATTCTTTTTTTCTTTCTGAAACGAATAGTGCAAACTCCCAGCTAGAACTGACAAAAAAAAACGGAACTAATGATAACGTACGTGTTTTTTTAATTAATTTATGTATGACTCAAAAACAGGAGCATCCGCAATTCGACGGCTCGAAGAAATCTGAATTTCTTCTCATGTGGGACGGGGAACCCAATCGATGACTGCTGGCGGTGCGACAAGCGGTGGTACCTCCGGCGAAAGCAGCTCGCCAACTGCGGCATCGGCTTCGGCCGCAACGCAATCGGCGGGCGCGACGGCCGCTACTACGTGGTGACGGACCCGAACGACGACGACCCAGTGAACCCGAAACCGGGAACGCTCCGACACGCCGTGATCCAGGACCGTCCCCTGTGGATCGTGTTCAAGAGGGACATGGTCATCACGCTGAAGCAGGAGCTGATAATGAACAGCTTCAAGACCATCGACGGGCGCGGCGCCAACGTCCACATCGCCTACGGCGCGTGCATCACCGTCCAGTTCATCACCAACGTCATCATCCACGGCCTCCACATTCACGACTGCAAGCAAACTGGCAACGCCATGGTTCGCAGCTCCCCCTCCCACTACGGGTGGAGAACGCTCGCTGACGGGGATGGCATCTCCATCTTTGGTTCAAGCCACATATGGATCGACCATAACTCCCTCTCCAGTTGCTCTGACGGACTCATCGACGCCATTATGGGCTCCACTGCCATTACCATCTCCAACAACTACTTCACCCACCACAACGAGGTATACCCCTAGTTAAGACAAACACTAATAACACCACATTCTCTCTCTTTTTTCTTTTTTTTTTTTTCATTTTTAATAAATTTTAATCAATCTTAATGCTTGTCTTTTTCATGTTTCCTTTTAGTTCAAACACAGATCTTGCTAACCAGTGTTGAAAGATATGAGCTAAAATATTTAAAAACAAGAACTCTAGAGTTTGTATCCTAGTAAAAAATCTCCTAATAAACCAAGCATTTGCCTTAAAATGTTCGTCATGTTAATTTCTTTTAATTGACTTTAAAATTGTACAGGTGATGCTCCTGGGTCATAGCGACTCTTATGTCCGCGACAAGCAGATGCAGGTCACCATTGCTTACAACCATTTTGGGGAGGGACTTATCCAAAGAATGCCCAGGTAACTCTTACTTTAAGCAGGCAAGAGGTCAATTTTGTTTGACTTTTACTTTTAAATTTTGCCTTACAGATCACTTTTTGATATTTGCCAATCTATAATTGAATGATTGGATAACTTTTTACCTTATCAAGTATCAAGGATCACAACTAAATTATATTTTTACTTTTCCTTTTGAGAGATGTGGGGTCGGGTGTTTGCATTCTTGGGCCCGCTTGCCTGATGTTTTGTGTTGGGCTCTCAGAAGCCCATTTAAATTTAACAAGTTCTAATACTAGGCTCATCAAATTGTCCAAATTAAAAGTCCATTTATTTTTACAAATAGACCAATCAACATTGGACCCTTGCTCTCCTAGAATTTCCATTTCCATGCCATGACGTCGCACATATACTAACAATTTAACAAGGAATTGTTTATGGATAACGCAGGTGCAGACACGGGTATTTCCACGTGGTTAACAATGACTATACCCACTGGGAAATGTATGCAATTGGTGGCAGTGCTAATCCCACAATTAACAGCCAAGGAAACAGATACCTTGCCCCCGTGAACCCTTTTGCCAAAGAGGTAAAATGCTTACACATGTAATGTTGGTACCTGTGGCAAAATGTTGTTGAATGAAGTTTTTGATTAAAAATGGGAAATTCAATGTGAACAGGTAACAAAGAGAGTAGACACTGGTTCATCCGTATGGAAAAGTTGGAATTGGAGGTCTGAAGGAGACCTTTTGCTGAATGGAGCCTTTTTCACTTCTTCGGGAGCAGGAGCTGCAGCAAGCTACGCTAGAGCCTCAAGTTTGGGGGCCAAATCATCTTCTTTGGTTGGTACCCTTACCTCTGGATCTGGTGTTCTTAACTGTCGCAGGGGTAACATGTGTTAATATCAAACACACTACAACCAAAGGAAAACCCAATTCAAACACCCGAAGAATACTTAAAAAAAAAAAAGTGAGGCATAGAAAAGCATAAAGTAAAAAGGAAGAAAGAAAAGTTTTCATTCTTTTTCCTCTTATTATTGCGTTGTTATAGATGTATTGATTGAGTTTGCACATGCAGCAACTGTGATCACACCCGATGTTTGTCTTCTGACTAGTTAGATATCCGGGGGGGGACACTGTACATTTTATGTGAACTGTTATCAAATTGATAACAGTGATTGCTTGAAAGGCATTGTTGAGAAGTGCCAGAGAGATTTCCCTATAATTTTCCAAGGGAAACTAAGTCTATCTCTCTTCCCCTTAGTTTCTTTCTGTATCCTCTATTGTATGGTCTTCAAACTCTGTCCACTACTTACTACATCTTCATTATGTCTGTGTCCTTCATTTACTAAAACGCTTCATTTGTCCATAATTAAATGGCCAAAAAGGAAGGGGGATAAAAATGAATGTATTACTCAAATAGTTGGTTGTGTATTTGTTTAAATCAGAATATTATCATCTTCTACTTATGCCTTTCTTATCTTCTTAATGCATTTCCTTTTCAGATTACCTTTTATTTTTGTTTTATGCTGGCTTAAATGTTTCTTTCCCTAAAATTTAACACATTCACCTGCCAAGCAATTTTCATGTTACAGTGTATTTAAAATAGTTTACTTCATTTCATTTATTGAAATAAATTAAGAAAAAATGTTAAAATGCATACGTCACCTAAAGTAAGCCAAAATATTGTGATTCAACTGTTAATTAACGTCACCAAGTAAACAAATTATTAAAAGTAATACATGTTTGGTAATTTTATAACATTTACTCCGTTAAGAAGAAAAAAAAATTCTACAAATAATTTCTTAGATGATTAAGTATTCAATATAATATATAATTTGTTCGTTAATTAATAGTTAAAAGACATTTTAAAGTGAGAAGACACCTGCTATTTGTATTTCGTAATTTTATAATATGTTTCTTTTTATTAATTCTCAAAACTATTACTTTTAAAGTATAAAATCCATGTCTAAGTTGGATCAGATCAAACCCAAATTAAATTGGGTCAAGTCAATCCACCCCATCAAAACTATTACCTGAAAATATTTTCTTACAAAAAGAAAAAGTCATTCACAGGTTTTAAATAAGTAAAATTTGAAACTTTCATATTTTTGTTGATGTCAATAAATGAAATTTACACTGACGACTAGTAACGATAAAAATAACTTAAACTTCTTAAAAACATATAATTTATGAACGGGAATTTGAATATATATATATATATATATAAATATATGTTGTTGTTAGTTTATTGAAGATAATAGAGGATAATAGCTTTCATTGATCAACTCACTCTTACAAAAGCAGAAACTTAGTTAATATAGAACTAAGTTCTGAAGAAAATGAAACAGAAAAGAAACGGTTTTAACAACCCATAACAGAAAGTCAGAGACTATACTCTAATACCCCCTCTCAAGTTGGGTGGTGAATATTGAACAACCCTAACTTGGAAATAAAGGAAGAAAAAGGTGCAGGATACAAAGATTTTGTAAAAACATCAGCAAGTTGATGTTTGGAAGAGACGTGAGAAAGAACAATCAGCCCGTCAACAATTTTAGCACGAATGAAATGGCAATCCACTTCAATGTATTTGGTCTGCTCATGAAAGGATGGATTCTTTGCAAGCTGTATAGTGGATTGATTATCACAGTAGGTGGAAAAAGGCAGAGGTATGCCTAGAAATAAGGCATCAAAGATGTATTTTAACCATTGAAGTTCACAGGCAACAGTAGCAAGAGCCCTATATTCAGCTTCTGTTGAACTACGGGAAAATGTGGATTGCTTTTTGGACTTCTAGGATATTAAGCAGCTACCATAGAATATGCAGTATCCTGTAACAGATTTTCGTGTAGTGTTGCAGGAGGCCCAATCAGAATCAGAGAAAGCTTGGAGTCTGTGAGAGTTGTGAATAGGATAAAAAAGACCCAGGTCAGGAGCATTCTTGAGGTACTTGAGAATATGAATGGCAGCTTGAAGATGAGAGGTTCTGGGTGCTGTCATGAATTGGCTGACTTGCTGCACAGCGTAACTGATGTCAGGTCGTGTGTGAGTGAGATACAATAATTTGCCAATGAGCTTGCGGAAGTTGGTAGGATCAGAAATAAGATCTCCATCAGTATTATTCAACTTGACAGAGGGGTTGGCAGGAGAAGAAACAGGTTTACAGCCTGTTAAGCCAAATTCAGAAAGAATGTCAAGACAATACTTTCGTTGATTGAGAATTAAGCCCTATGAGAGCGAGCAACCTCAAGCCCTAAGAAGTATTTTAAATGACCAAGATCTTTGATATGGAACTGATCATTGAGATAAGACTTAATGTGATGAATAGTTTGAATATTGTTCCTAGCTATGACTATGTCATCCACATAAATCAAAAGAACAGTAAAGGCAGTGGGGGTTTTCTGAACAAATAAGGAGTAATTAGCTGTGCTTTGAGTGAAGCCAAATTGGATTAAGGCAGAAGTGAGTTTGGCATTCCACTGACGACTGGCCTGTTTTAAACCATACAAAGATTTATTAAGCTTGCAGACTAGTTGTGGAGAAGGCAAAAGCATGCCAGGAGGGGGTTTCATATATACTTCTTCATCAAGGTCACCATTGAGAAATGCATTATCAACATCTAGTTGATGCAAAAACCAGCCAGAGGAAATGGCAATGGAGAGAAGGAACCAAACTGTTGTGAGTTTGACAACAGGAGAAAAGGTTTCAAAGAAATCTACCCCCTCTGTTTGTGTGAAACCTTTAGCGACCAAACGTGCTTTATACCGTTCGATGGAACCATCGGCCCTGAATTTGGTGCGGTAAACCCATCGACACCCCACAACTTTTTTTCCTAGAGGAAGAACAACGAGAGACCAAGTTTTGTTTCGATCAAGGGCTTCCAATTCAGCTTTCATAGCTCTTTTCCAACAATCAACTTGATTTGCCTCCTTGAAAGAGGTGGGCTCATATGTACCAGAAATGGACAAACAAAAAGCAGTGTGAGATGGTGAACAATTAGAATAGGAAAGATAAGAATGTAAAGGATAAGGAGTTCTATATGTGAGATGAGATGAGGCAAGAGTGGGACAATGATAGTCAGCTAAGTAATTTAGGGGCTTCTTTGGACGAGTAGAAACTCGTGATATACATTCAGTGGTTTGTGACTCATGTGATGCAGATTCTAGACTGACAATATCATTAACAATGGCAGATTGCTGTAATGAGAAATTAGAATTGTTATGCAGAGAAAAAAGATTTTCTAAGGAACTAAAGCAATCGGACTGTTCATTAGTTATGCTACTGGTATGTTGTGGTTTGTGATATGGAAAATGTGATTCATAAAAAATGACATTGCGTGATATAAAGATAGATTTGTGTGTGATATCATAAAGAATATAACCTTTGGTGCCAGGTTTAAAGCCAAGAAAAATGCTTTTGATAGCACGTTTGTCAAACTTGGTACTGCCACTAAGTATAGTAGAAGCAAAAGCTAAACAACCAAAAATACGTAAGTTTGTGAAATCTGGAGGATTGCCATGAAGTAATTCATATGGAGATTTTAGTTTTAAAAAGGGAGTGGGGAGCCTATTGATGATGTGTGTAGCATGTTTGACAACAAAGGACCAAAAATAGGTTGGTAGATGGGCTTGAAATAACAATGCTCGACTAACATTTAACAAGTATTGATGTTTTCTTTTAACAATGTTATTTTGTTGGGGAGTTTCAACACATGTTGTTTCATGGAAAATACCTTTATTTGAAAAAAAAAATCATGTAAAAGGAATTCCTTGCCATTGTTAGAATGAAGACGTTGTAATTGGGTATTGAATTGATTTTCTATTTGGAGAATGAATGAGGGCAAAATGGTTTTTACATCAGATTTCAATTTTAAAAGGTGTATCCACGTAAAACGGGTGAAATCATCTACCACTATCAAAAAATATTTGAAACCATCAATAGAAGAGATGGCAACAGGGCCCCATATGTCCACATGAATTAATTCAAAGAATCTAACACTTGTGCTTGTACTATGAGAAAAAGGTAATTTCTTTTGTTTTGCAAAGTGACAGGTATCATAAGGTTGAGTACAATAAAAAAGAATGTCATTATGTATGCTCGATAAATGTTTCAGGATTCTGTTGGATGTATGCCCTAGTCTAAGATGCCATAACATGGGCTTATTTTGAGAGACAGCAGTAGCAGACTTGGGTACAATACAATCAGTATTAGAATGTGAATCACATGAATCTAAAGCACTTGGATGTTGAAGGTAAAATAAGCCACAACGTTGCTTAGCTGCACCAATCATCTGAAATGTTGATTTTTGTATAATGGCACAAGTTTTATCACAAAAAACAACAATGTAGTCAGTATAGGAAAGAAGTTTAGGAATGGAAATAAGAGAAGCAACAAAGTCTGGTACATACAAGACGTTTTTAAGGGTTAAATTGCCAATAGAAATGGTGTCAGAAAAGGAAGCAATAACAGTAGTATTATTAGGCAATTTAATATGTATTGGTGTAATAGGTGTTAAAGAATGGAAAAGATTCTTGGATGGACAGATGTGGTTAGTGGCACCACTGTCCAGAATCCAGGGGGAAGAATTGGAAATGCTACTTGAGGAAGAAGTAACAAAGGTTTGGGCAGTGTTGACAGAAGCGAAACCAAGGTTTGATTGTTGAAGAAGAGCTAAAAGAGCATGATATTGATCCTTGGAGAAAGTAAATTGATCAGGCGACTGTGCTTCAACCACTTGAGATTGTTGTGGGGCATGATCAGGGTCAACTTCTGCCAAACTAACAGAGGAATTAGATCCGGAAGAGGTAGCACGTCCAGTCTTTTTATAACCAGCAAGAAATCCAATCCAACCAGCAAGAAATCCAATCCGCCAAAAACAAGTTTTGATGGTGTGATTGGTTTTCTTGCATTTTCACAGAATTTAGCGTTTCTAGGTTTATTCGAATTCTGGGGTTTGGAATTTGCAGTGGATATTTGTTGGAAGAATTAGGTTTAGAAGTGTCATTGGATTGAAAAGAAAACGCAACCAGATCTTGAGATGAGGAAGTGGCAGGGGTGGGGAGAAATTCTCGTTCATGTTGGAGAATCATGGAAAAAACCCGAACAATAGAGGGCATGGGGTCCATGATCATAACCTGAGAACGTACTTGGGAATAATCATCATTCAATCCTCTGAGAAA
>Ga0214543_1005653_pt1 | contig 22782 bp, 18 predicted proteins | sample CNSS2metaG_FD_160094 | JGI IMG/M metagenome (GOLD analysis project Ga0214543, IMG submission 160094) | Root nodule microbial communities from cowpea collected in UCLA plant growth center, Los Angeles, California, USA - CNSS2 | ecosystem: Host-associated > Plants > Roots > Nodule | place: USA... | reverse complement strand
CACACACGTATACGTGACAACTTTCAACTTTTTCTGAAAAATTTCAACAATAAAAACAAATAAGTTATTTAAATATATCAATACTTTCTTAACATATATATAATATGAAAATACTACGATCTTGAAGTTTATGTATAATAAATGAAATATATATATATATATATATATATATATTATTTAACGGTGTTATTTCTTTTAATCAAATATAATTTATTTATAGTTTATTTACTAATTAATGGTAAATATAATTTACTATATATTTTGTTTATAGTAAATGAAAATATATGTATTATTAAAAGTAAATATAATTTTTCATAAAATTGTAGATAATTTTTATTTATTTTCTAAATATTTGTTTTGTTATTAATAATGTTTTTTTAATTTAAAAATAATTAAAAATTAACAATAAAATTAGTATGATAAGTTTTTTTATTTAAATAAATATGATTTGTTAAAGAGTAAAATTAGAAAAGTATTGTTTATATTAAAAGAAAAAATCGTTTGTATACAATGGTATATATAAAAATTAATTTCATTAATAGTTAAATAAATAATTCAAATAAATAAATAATTCAAATATGTCGATATTTTCTTAACATGAAGTTTTTGTAAATGTTTCAGGCTTGAAGTTTATTTATAGTATGTGAAAATATATGTATTATTATTTAAGAATGTTACTTTATTTGAAATGTTAAAACCTTGAAATTTACCAATAATAAATGGAAATATATGTGTTGTTATTTAACAGTGTTGGTTTTTAATCGAATATAATGTATTTATAGTTTATTTATGGTAAATGAAAGTATATGTATTATTAAGAGTAAATATAATTTATTATATATTTTATTTATAGTAAATGCAAATACATGTCATTAGGTTACTCCAAGGTAGTAAATGCTTTCTCTTCTTTTATTGATATATGCTAATTACATTTACATTTACATTATATTGCATTTCATTCTCATTTTTGTAACACATTTTTATTTCATTACTTGTTGATATAAAATCAAGGTTTGGGTTATGGATGAAACAGATTTAATGACTTTTGTGTTATTTGATATAGATACTTCTACATTATTAAAAAAATCATTGAGATTTTTGAAGTTAATGATAAGGTGAGTCCTTTAACGAGTTTTTACACTTTTGTCCATGGTTTATATTTCATATTAAAATCCATCTTAATAATGTAATTCAATTTGTTGTATACATAATACAAATTCTGTCAAACTTCCAAAAGAGTATGATAAGACTTTGTTGTTCAAAGTTGAGTGTAAGTATGATACTACCTATAAATTTCAACCATCATTTTGAGTAAAAAAAATTTTGTCTAGATGAAAACATAGTGTAAAAGTTTAGAAATCTACTCATGGAATCCTTGGTAATGCTTTGTAATTATCTATTTACATATATCACCGTCCTAAACTTTTTGATTCTTAATTTCATATGTGTTTTAATGTAATAGGATATTGCATTTGAGATGGATGAAGCTAGTAAAATGAAACATAGCACTTACGTTGACATTGCATAAATAATTTACTTGTTTGTAAAATTTTTGCCTAAACAATCTCACTTTATATGTTTTCTAAATTTTCCCCATTTTGTACAAGATTTACTCATTAAGTTCTCAAATAAGTGAAATGACGATGACGTTCAGTGTTTAAATATTAATTTGAGTTCTGATGTTTATTCTCGCTTCTTTAACGAGAGATTGTACAAGTACTTTGGACAGTCCAAAACAAAATATTAAAAAAAGAAGATTTAGTAGAGACTATTAAGATTGAGAAATGAGTAATATCAACTTACAGGTATTATAGGAAGATCATGAAGTTCGAGAATATTCAAGAACAATTTTTATTGAACTATCTAATTACTACACGTATTTTGTTCTTGGATTCATTTTTGGTTGCTTTAGGTTGAGATCAATTTTATGGTATATAATGTTGTTATTAGCTTTGGGCCATTTATTCTTATTAAATATTTATAATAAATTTCTTCTTATTCTTATTAACTTTATCTGTTAATTTCTTCTTATTAAATATTTATAAGAAATTATTAATAATTTTTAAGAAAATGGAACATTATTTCTTATAAACTTAATACAAGAGTAATTGCAAAAATTATATATTTGAATACAACAATATATTATCTATATTATATATCATATATTACATAATGTTATATATTATATTATATAGTATATGTAGTATGTATTATATGTTATATATATATATATATATATATATATATATATATATATATTATTATGTATTATGTATTATGTATTACGAATATAAATTTATTGTTATTGATAGTAAAAGTTATACAAATTAACTTTTATTAATAATACATTATTTATATTAATATTTTATATTAATTAATTTAATTCATATTTTAATAATCAATATATCTTAGTATTTATTTAAAAGATAATGCTTTGTTATATAGTTTATTTATAGTAAATTGAAATATATGTATTATTAAGAGTAAATATAATTTAAAATTAACAACAAAATTAGTAAGATAATTATTTATTAAAGTTGGTTTACCTAAAAATTAAAAACTATGTAATAAGCTAATTTTAATATTTATGTATAATTACGTATATATTTTTAATATTATTAATGATAGTAATTATACAATTTAGTATATAGTATAAATAATTTCTTTAATTATTTCAACTTATATTAATTAACTTTTTAACAATCAAACGTTGTTGTGTTGATTAAAAATATAATTATAGTACTTTCAATATTTTAATAGTTAATTTTAATATTCATATATTAATTGATAAAATTTGACACAACAATTATTATTAATTATTCAATTATTAATTCTTATTTTGAGTTTTTAAATTCAAATATATATATATATATATATATATTAATTATAGAAATTTATGCAAAATTATTCATATTTACACAAACGATTATATTATCTACATTAATTACCTTTTTAGTATATTATATATTAATTCATCAAGGTTGATTCACAATTTAATATAAATTATTAAATTACTAATTATTATTTAATAATTTCATATACAATTATATTGTCTTAAAAAAGTATAAATCCACACTTAAATGTTAAAAAAATTAAATCAATTAAAATTAGATTTATTAAAAGAATCTCGTGAGTTGCTATTTGATTTAATTCATTGACAGGCATGTTGCATCGACGGATGGACTGAAACTATGTTTCTACCCACCTAATTTTATGGGTTATATTATCCGGAATCCTTTATGATTAATATTGTGATAAAAAAATGTATGGTTGATTCTTTCTAAGATGCTTTTTACAGGGGTTTATTAAACAATTTTTTAAGAAAATGGAACATTATTTTTTCATAAATGTTCAATAAGAGTAATTGCAGAAACTATATATTATATATAATATATTATATATATATATATATATATATATATATATATATATATATATATATATTATAACATTATATATTATATTATACACTATACACTATATATTATGTATTAATTTTTATAAATAATACATTATTCATATTATTTTTTTCTTTATTAAATCATTTTAATTCACATTTAAAAATCAATATATCTTAGCATTTATTTAAAAGATAACGCTTTGATTTATTATATATTTTATTTATAGTAAATAAAAATATATGTGTTATTAAGAGTAAATATAATTTAAAATTAATAGTAAATTTAGTAAGATCATTATTTATTAAAATTAGTTTATTTAAAAAATTAACCATAAATATAATTAGTTTATTTAAAAAATTAATGGTAAAATTAGTAAGATAATTATTTTAATTATAAAAAAATATATTAACAAATAGGTTTAGCTCTTAATTATAGAGAATTGAAAGCTTACAAATTGAAGAGATAAGAAATATGGGTGGGCAAAAAATCTAATTTTCTTGATCCAATCTACTTTTGCTCCGATCTAATCCATTTTATTAAAAATCCAATCCATTTAAAATTCATTTTAATGGATCTGGATTTCAATCTAATCTACATTTATATATTTTATGGATTGGATATCCATTCTATAAATCAATATTTTTAAATATGGATAATTCAACAAATCCAATACAAATTTTCAATTTAAATTTTTAATTGGGTTAGGCTAAAGATTGAGATGGACTAGGCTAAATTCAGACTCGGAAGGGTCTTGCTTGACGACCTGTACAGGCCGGGCAGGCCCGACGACCCTGAAGGGTCGGGTGGGTCCAACGACCAGAACAAAATAATTTAAAACTAAAGAAAAGAAGAAGGCTATTTCCCATGGCACCTAGTAGTTACTCCAAGCTCTAATCACGCACCCCTTTTGCATTGCGACCTCTGATTTGCAAATCCCCTCCCTCATTAAACCCCAAAGGAGAACAATATCTTGGATGAACATAGAGACCCAAGGAGGAGAAGTGAGAGCTTCCCAAAACCCCTAGCATCCTCCAAGGGCCTCTCCTAGTTGCACAAGGTAGAGAGAAAGTATGAGAGTGAGAGAATGAGTCAAACCCTAACTTAAGACATGAATAAATACCTCATTTGAGAACTTAGTGTCGTTACCGCCTAACGCCATCTCAAAACCATTTGTTGCACTCATTGAATTCGCGAAGGGGCAGGTCGCTGTTTGGCATGCCTGATCATCCCCTGACGGTTTCAATGAACCACCTCCTGGTACATTGCTTCTAGTGCTTCTCGCCTAACAAGCTTCTAGGTCGTCCAATGAGAGGAAGCTCTACAACCGAGTTTGCTATTTGTACGACCTAGAAAAAATGGGGTGTTACACGATCCCTGTGGTCGCATGGCATGACTATATTTTCCTTAGAATCCATCTTTTGTTGTCAAATCATGCTTTCTTGAGTTCCAACTTATTTTCCTCCAACATAATTGCTTTCATTTCACTTATTTCACACACTTTAAAGGAGATTAAAGATAAAACAAGCTCAAAATAACTAAAACACAAACAAATATAAAATCAAGAGAAGCTAGATGATTAAACAAGATCAAAACTATAAAGGAGTTGATTTTATTCAAAACACTTAACACAAATAAGAGGTAAAAATAAATGTTATCATTCCTCCTTCTCCTTCTTCTTCTGTTTTTTACCTTCTTCTTCTCCTCCTCCTCCATAATTATCAAGGATTTACCAAAAGGTTTTTAAAAAGTTGAATCATTAACAAATTTACATACAGATTTAAAAAAAAATTGAATTACCGATAAATTTACCAACAAATTTTTAGAAAATTAAATTACTTACATATTTTAAATAAATTCATTACCTATTGATTTTTCAATGGATTTTCAAAACAATTAATCATTGATGAATTATACCATGACATGGTCAAAACTTAAAGCAAGAACTTTGACACCCATTTACTGACATATACTGACGAAAATATCAATCGATAATAAACATTATAGTTTGTCAATGAAAGATCATATGACATAGGGCTCTACGAAAAACAATTAGGAGATTCTATGAAAGAAACCACCATGAACGAGGGACATAAAATGCTCAATATTGGTAAGGAAGACAAGGAACATCTTTCTTCTTCTCACATTTTTCGAACAACTTCGAAGAATATGACATGTGAAAGATATTTAGAAGATGGGGAAAGGTGCATGAAGTCTTCATATCAAGAAAAGTAAACCATAAAGGGATAAGATTCAGTTTTGTTTGATTCCTTGAAGTGGAGAACGTAGAAATACTTGAAATGGAACTGGATAATATCCGGATTAGAAATGTCAAGATACATGTAAACAAACTCCGATATAGAAGAAATGAAGGAACACAGTTGTAAAAAAGAAAGCAAAGTCAATCAACCAAAGAGAAAAGTGGCAATGTGGAGAAGGAAAATGGTGGACAAAACATATGCCCAAGCGATAATGGATGAAAACAAAAATGGTAGTCAAAACAACAACTGGAATGGAGTCCAATTTAATGTGGAGGAAGAATAACCAGTGGTTGAAGGAATGTTATATTGGTAGACTCTAGAAGTATAACCAGTTGGATAAAATGAAAGAGAACTCTATCTTAGTGGGAATGGGTTGTCTAAGAGTTAGATACATGGAAGATGATTTGGTACTGATTTGGAGAGTTGGAGGAATCAAAATGATTGAAGTAGTGGAAGAAAACAAAGCCTAGTTTGAATCAATATTTCAATCCATAGTGTCGTGGTCCAAGGAGCTTGTACCTTCACATAAGTTGGTATGGGTGAAATGTTATGGTTTACCCTTATCACTATGGAATAAAAAATGTTTTGAGAAGATAATGCTCACATTTGGGACGCTACAAGAGGTTGATGAAGAAACCAAAACATGGAAGATGCTACAATATGCAAGATTGAGAGTGCATATACCAAATGGAACCATGGCAAATAAAAAAGTGGACATCAAAATAAATGGATCTGTTCACACACTCACTTTTGAGGAAGAAAGCTTCCCTAAAGCAATCCAAGGATATAAATGCGTAAAGGAATATAATACAATCTTTGACAATAACTCCACAATGACAAATTATGTGAACTAAGAGCAAGGCAGCCAAACGAAGGGGAACGAAAACGATGACAAAGAGGTTGATTTGGTCAACAAAACGTCGGAGATGTACGACGATGAAGCAACTACCAAGAACATGCAGAGGATCCACAAGATCGTTACCGGGGAAAAACAAATATGGAAAGAAACACAACAAATTTGGGTGTCAGAGAGCTAGATTCAGAGATTAACATGGAAAAGGAAACTATGCAGAGTAACAGAGTAACGTTCGATTGTAATATTTCAAAGGGAAATAAAGACAATAAGTCAATGTGTGGGTTAAATACAAAGCCAAGAGGAGGTATAGGAGAAAACTAAAAATGGGCCACAACAACTAAAGGCCCAAACCGAGAATCAAGAATTTACAGGTGCTGATAGGAACTAATTGGGGACAAAAAAAATCAACACAACTAAGAGAGAAAGATCAAAAGGGAATAGGGCACGGAAAGGAGTACCAACTCACACCCATTAGTTAGGACATGAAGTTGCGCGTGGTAAAGCTAGAAAGGAACCATGCCGAGACAAGCAAAAGGAAAATCCACCTCATGTAGATAATCCAAATCCCATGGTGCTAACGAACGAAGAGTCACTGGATGAAGATTCCTTTCAAAAGCGCAGGCAATTTTGGATTGGAGAATCAAGCACAAAGCCAAGGAATATCTCGACAAACAAATAGAAAAAAGGGTTACAAACACAATAGAATCACAAAGCAAGGTTAGCAACATAAACTCTAAGTAATATCATTTCTGATAGTGCAATTAGAAATTGCAATAAAACTTTTTGGTTGAAAAATGATAATGTAGAGGCAATAAAAATATGGGAAATAGGTAAAGAAATAGGAGTAACTATCTCTGGTGAGGAGGATGGAATATTATGAAAAATAAAAGAATTAGAAAATAGGGATAGTCAACTGAGAAAAAAAGAGAGACAAAAAGGAAGAGCAAAATAACGTTTAATGAAGATACTTAGTCTGAATATAAGAGGTTTAGGGGGACCAATAAAGTGGAGGTATTTAAAGCAACATATAACTAAGGAGGGCATATAAATGTTGTGCCTGCAAAAAACAAAGTCTGATTCAATAAAGAAAGAAAAGTGTTATGCCATATGGGGAGATAAGGAAATAGAATGGATACATAATGATTGGGGAAACAATGATGGGGGGATAATAAATATGTGGCGTAAGGATAGTTTCATATATGAAGAGTATATGAGTAGTAAGGGTTATTTGGCTGTATATGGAAAAAGTAGAAGAGAGGAGGTATCTTTGGTTGTTTTGAATGTATGTTCATCATGTCAATTAAGTAAAAAATATGAGTTGTGGAAGGAAAAAATGCAACTAAAAAAATAATGTATGCAATCATTGGTGTGTCTTGGGAAATTTTAATGTTGTAAGGAAGCTTGAGGAAAGAAGGGGAACAAATACGGGAAGTAGTAATAAAAGAGAGATAAAAGGATTCAATAAATTTATTGAAAACCTAGATATGGAAGACATTCCAATAGTGGGGATAAAATATACCTGGTATATGGCAAATGGATATGCAAAAAGTAGATTGGATAGAGTTCTAGTAACTAGTAAATGGATGAATAAGTTGCAAGGTTGTAAGTGATACATTTTAGATAGAGTTGTCTCGGACCATTGCGCAATAGTTGTAAAGACAACAAATATTGATTGGGGTCTGAAACCATTTAGAACTCTAGATATATGGCATGAGAATGATGGATTCAAAAAGGAAGTGGAGAGATCTTGGAAAAGTCAGGAAATTAATGGGCAAGGAATGTGGGTCTTAAAAGAAAAATTAAAAATGCTTAAACAGGATCTCAAAACTTGGAATAAGGATGTATTCAGGCACTTAGACACTAAAAGGTAGAGCATAATTAGAAGAATAAGTCAGCTTGATAAGTTGGATGAAGAAGATATATTGGATGAAAACAAGAAAGGTGAGAGAAGAGAGTTGTTTAGCCAACTCAAAATGTTAAATCATAGGCATGAAACAATGATAAAACAAAAATCAAGGACAAAGTGGTTAGAAAAAGGAGATTAAACTCGAGATACTTTCACTCAATTTTGAAATGGAAGAGGGCAAAAAATGAAATTAAAGGAGTGAATATTCTAGGGAAATGGTGTGAGGAACCAAATGCTGTTAAAGGAGAAATTAAGGATTACTTTAGAAAAAGATTGACAGAAGAAACACATAATGACATTAGGCTAGATAATAATGAATTCCCAACCTTAACTCTAGATGATAACAATACCTTGACATGCAATATCATAGAAGAGGAAATAAAAATCGTTGTATGGTAGTGTGAGAGCACTAAGTATCCAGGACGAGATGGCTTTAACTTCGGGTTCGTAAAACAAAATTGGGATACCCTAAAAACATATTTCATATAGGCTGTGAAGGATTTTGAAAAAAGAGAGGTAATGCTTAGGAGATGCAATGCAGCGTTTATATCTCTCATACCCAAATTTGACAATCCAATATAACTAAATGATTATAGACCAATCTCATTGGTAGGAAGCATATATAAGATTATATCCAAAGTTCTATCTATTAGGTTGAAAAGAATACTACCTAAAATAATAGACATCACCCAATTGACATTCATCAAGGGTAGGGGATTATTAGATAGTATTCTTGTGGCAAACGAGGTGGTGGAAGAGGCAAGATGGAAAAACAAAAAAAAAAATGTGTCATAGTGAGAGTAGATTTTGAGAAAGCATATGATACAATAAGTTGGTGTTTCTTATTTTATATGATGCAAAGTTCGAGTTTCTATGGGACATGGATTAAGTGGATAAAAGGGTGTCTAGAATCATCAATAATATCAATCTTAGTCAATGGTAGCCTTTTCTCTTCATAATAGTTACAGAAGTCATAGTAAGGTAGATTTTAGAAGGAGTTAAAATAGGAAAAAATGAAGTCATAGTATGCTACATTTTGCTGATGATACTCTATTTTACTTGTAAGGTAGATAATAGGAATATATTCTTAGATTTTTTGAGTTAACATTAGGCCTTAAAGTAAACTTTCATAAGAGCAAGATTGGTGGAATGGGTATAGAAGAGAGTGAAATAAGGAGATTTTCACAGATCCTTAACTACGAGATAATGAGAATACCTTTTAAATATTTAGGAATGAATGTGGGAGGTAATCCAAGGAGACAAGACTTTTGGGAACCAGTCATAAATAAATTAAAAAAAAGAATTATAGAGTGGGAAGGAAGACAATTATCATTCGTAGGAAGATTGTCCTTAATAAAATCTATAATAACAACAATACCATTATACTATATGGCAATGTTTAAAATGCATAATTGTGTAAGCCATAAAATAACCAAAATACAACGGAAATTTTTGTGGGGATGGGGAATAGAATACAAAAGGATAACTTGGGTTCAATGGCAAAAGTTGTGTCAGACTAAGGAAGAAGGTGGTTTAGGGATTAAAGATGATATCAAATTATTTAATATAGCCCTACTGGGAAATGGAAGTGAAGATTAGGAACAGAAAAAGAGGGGTTATGGAAAGATGTAATAGAGTCTAAGTATGGGTTATGGAGAGATCTTAATAAAGCAACCTACTCTAAGGTCGAGTTGTGGTGGTGGAGAGACCTAAGAAACAATTGTAGACCCACACAAGAAAGTTGGTTTGATAGGTATGTGAAATGGAAAATTGGACCAGGAAATAAGATAAGATTCTGGGAAGATAAATGGCTAAAGAAGGAAATGATACTCAAAGAATCTTATATATGACAATTCAAAAATGAAACAATCAAATTTGGCAGAACAATGGAACGAAAATAAATGGGAATGGAATATGTATTGGAGGAGACAATGATTTGAATGGGAAAAGCCACAACTCATAGAATTACAGAGAAAATTATCCACAACAATATTAACAAAAGAAAGAGATGATAATGGCTATGGGGTGGGGAAGATGACGATTATTACAATGTTCAAGACACATACAAGAAATTGAATGACAAAGACAATAGGGAAGAAACTATGATTTATAAAGAACTATGGGCCATAAAGATAATACCATCAGCTCAATGTCTAGCTTGTAGGGTCATTCTAAATAAAATATCTACCAAGGAACAACTAAAAAGAAGGGGATGTAGATTTGACAATGAATTATGTTCGTTGTGTGGGGAGAGTGAGGAAACAACCAACCATCTATTTTTTGGATGTAGGATAGCAACTAAAGTATGACAAATGTGTGATATTTGGGTAGGTGTTAGTAATGTACACCATAATGAGGTAAAAAAGAACTTCAATCATTTTCACCTAACTGAACTAAACAGAAAGGGAAATATCATTTGGAAGGGAACGTGGGTAGCTATCATTTGGAGTATCTGGAATCAAAGAAATAATGTTGCATTTAGAAAAACAAAGGTGGATGAAGAAGAAATTCTATGTTTGGCTTATTTGAGGATTTAGGCATGATAAAGAAGCAAAAATGAAAAAGCATCATTCTCATATTCTGACTAGTATTTATGTCCTGTGCATTGCATTAAAACTTTGCAATAGTATGTATATACATACAATTACGTATAAATAATTATGAGACATATATACAATAGGACATTCTGTAGCTAACAGAACTCAGATAATATAGTTTAGAGAATTTTTTTGCAGGGAAATGTTTTGCAATAGAAGAATGATCATGTGAAAAATATGATAAATCATTTTTATGATAAATTGTCCAAGTGTTAGCTGAAATATGAGTGGTGGTGTGAAGATATCACTGACTTTTACTTGACTAACAATTTAGAACTGGATATGGGGCACGTAGAGGCAATCAAATGCTTGGTTCAAATTATTTGAAATTTTCACATACACATACATTTGTAATAGTAGTATTGTTATTAAGATGGAAAATAGAGGAGGACACAATAATAGGATGTAAAAATTAACTCTTGGTAAAACATCATTATAACAACGATAAAGTATTTCAGAAACAATGTATCAATGTATATATAAATTGTGTATAAGGGTTGGAGTACCCCAAGTGCTCTATTTAAATACATAATTATACTTGTCGATTAAAAAAAAGATTGTCAATGAATTTTATTCATGAATCCATAACAAATATTTTCGTCGAAATAAAAATTCTAATTTAGTGACAAATATTTTCAACAAATTTATTATCGAAAAATATTTTCTTCTACGATATTAAAAATTCTAGATTTTGGTAGATTTCGTCAATAAATTTCATTTTAATGACATCTTTTTTTTCATTAATAAAATTTCGTCAACAATTTAGCATTTTTTTTTAGTGTATTCTTGTTTTCACAATTAAGTATTAATTATGCGAAAAAATATCTCAAGGATTGATACAAGGTCGCTTAAAGTGGAAGAAAAAAAAACCTATAAAATGTATATCGAATTTATAATAACATCTCAACTCCTTTTAAAAAAATAAAATGTAAATATTATATATATATATATATATATAATATTTTAAATATTATAATAATAACCTTTTAATTACATGGTATTTTGTTATAATTAAAAAATGTAGATGCATATGCGTTATGCGCATCGAAAATAAGAAATGCATGATTTACATGATTTTGGGTTGGAAAACAAGGTATCAATTTGTCACAAGGAGAGAATTGTGAATATTGCACATGTGTTGCAAGCAGTTAGCACTATCTAACTTTTAAAATTATATACATTAAAGAATAAAATAAACAAAAGATAAAAAAATATTAAAGAAAATAAATGGTAAAAAGAACTCAAACTTTCTTATCACACACAAAGACAAAATGAGGAAGAGTGTGAACTGAAATTTATCTAGAAAATATAAATGACACTTAATCCCAATACAACATTTCTTACTATTCATTCTAAAAAGGTATAAAGTGAATAAATAATATATCACTATATAAATTCGTTAAAAATAGTTAATTAGATAATGTAGAACTTTTATCTTTTTGAAATAAAAAATTACTATAGTTGTTTAGTGTACCTCGTATAGGTATGTCCTACCAAAAGGAGGTAGAGACTCATATTCTTTCCCTTTTTCTGATTGAATTGCGAAATCTTTGAGAAATTTCTGTGAATTTTGAGCTGCTTGTGGTTAACACCACCCTTGATTTTGATTATTTTCCCTATTGTATTGTGGGTCGCAATATTATTATCACTCAGCAAGTAATGGAAATTTCGTAATGATGTTATATATGTCACACCAACTAAAGGCATTAAATTACACATATATGTTTTCTTATTTACGAAAATATATTTTTTATAACTATCTTTGTGTATATATAGTTTTACAGATGAATATAATTTTAGTCTCTATACGAATTTAATTGTATATTTGAATTTCTAGTTTTTCGAATTAACTAATAACATAACAGGTGAATATGTATATGCGACATTGTTACCAAGTTTTAACATTTTCTGTCCTAGAATGGAATAACATTACCCGTGAATCAAACTTTTCAATTTTGAAAAACTAAATAATAAAACGTGTAACAAATTTTATTATGAAAATAATTGTTCGGTAGGTCAAAATAGAGATGTAAAATGGATTTAAGTATAATGATATATTCGCTACAACTTATAAATATTCACAAAATGATTATAAATATAGGTATACGTGTCAACATAGAACACTAGTAAAATTCTTAATTTGCTCAACACAACTTATATTATTTTGTAGTCTTGTAAACACTAGTTTTCTTATAAAAGCTATAAGGAAACTAGTTTTTATTTATTTATGATTAGTACTAAATAGTTTAACTATTTTTGTGACCTGGATAACTCGTTATATCTCAATTAATATAGTCTAACATATTTAGATCCTTCTCTAAGTTACAAAATTATGATTCACTCTCAAATATGTTTATGACAAGAGCATGCGTTCTTTATGATCAGGGTTAGTCCTTAGGCTGCTTCTTCCTATACCCCATTTGTTTCTTCCTGCACTCCCCTGATTTTTTTTTTTTTTTCATTTTATCCTTATACTAGAATATCCTAAAGTGCAAAATGTACCTTCCTTCCCCATACTCTCTTTTCTCTCCTCAAGCTTCTTCATCCCGTATATTTCTTATACTAATGATGGCCTTCCTCTTAGGTTCTTCATGTATTACGTGAAGATGGATGGCTCCACGGTGATGTAATGGTATGAAAGCTATAGTTTATGAGAGGTAAGGTGTTGTATGGTTCGGCTATGGAAAGTTCTTAGAGAAATGTGAGACCAACTCCTAAGGAAGAAAGTTTAATAGTTTAGAAGAGGAAGTTACTCTATAGAGAACTCAAAATCTAGTGAATGACACAATTTGGACAACATTTTATTATTAAACTCAAGTTGAATTTACAAAAGGTGAGACCCTTTTGTTTATAGGCTAAGAAATACTAGAATGGTCTCAAAAATGGAGAGCCAAAAATCAAACTCAAATGTTTGAATTTTGGAGCCGAAGAAGACAAAAAAAGTGGGCGTATTAGATATGCAAACTCAAGATGCATTGTTAACTCATAATAAACTAATGACTTAACATATGAAAGCTTTCATGAAGAAACTCTCAGCATTGCCTCAGGGATCCAAAATATTTCTCAAGCTCCACACCAACAACAAGTACAAAGTTGTGTGTTGTGTGGAGGAGATCATGCTAATGAGCAGTGTGCTATGCAAAGCCAACCTAAGAAGGAAGCTAATTACATGACAATCAAGGTCGACAAGGCAGTTATAGGCCATCTCAACAACAACCTTCTTTGCATTAAAAAAGGTCAAAGTTTGAAGAGACACTTCAACAATTCATGCAAATGATCATATCTAATCACAAAAAGCACAGAAGCCTCTATTCAAAATTTGGAGACTTGAGTCGGTCAATTAGCAAAGAAGCTAGAGGACAAATTTGAAAAAAAAAATCCAGTGCTATCATTATTAGGAGTAAAGTAGAGGAGAGAATGGAAAAAATAATAGAGGAGAGAAATAGTGAAAAAAATGAGAGTGGAGTAAAAAGAGAGGAAGGATAATTGAGAAAAAAGGAAAAAAGGATATTTTTTTAATGGAAAAGAAATATATTGAATAATAGAAATTACAAAGAATTAAGATACATTATGTCCAACTCCATGAATATGGAAAATAGTTACTCTTGTACATTCTGAACACTAGAAAAAGAATAAGGATGAGTGTCTCAGGCCTCCAAAATGAGTCTCCACCCTTTAGGGTTAGTCCCTATTCCTCCAAAAGAGATTAATTTTTAACTTTGTGGAACCTTCTATTAATATACTTTTATAACTTGATTGAACCTGGAATTTGTACTTGAAGTAACCAACTCTATATTGATAATTGATTTTGTTGATATATTTTTAAATCTTCGATGATTTTCACTTATTCTACTGAGAACTAATTTATCCGATTTTGTTGATAATCTTCTTAAATCTCCGAAATTTTCACTTATTTGTACAATATTTCACAAATAAAAACGAAATATCTCTTTTCCAAAATTTAAGAAACAAAACCTTAATTATCTAAGAATAATAATAAAAATACCAATAACACATAAAAATTAATATAATAAAAGTAATTATAATTTCCTATTATCAGGGTGGTAGATGGTAGATAAGGTCTTATACTCATCTAGTGCTCTCATAACACTTGATAATGAAAACATACCCTGAACAAAGATTGACTCAATGCAAACACACCAAACTATATCACAATTAATGTATGTCACAATTAAGTTATCTCAATTATATGCATTATGAGACAATAAAATCAATGCTTGAGAGTATCTAACACATTTGACCGTCTAAATATTTGATTCCATATAATTAATTTAAAGACACGATTAGAAAAAGTTCAATATTAAGCAAATAGAGACACGAATTAAAAATACAACTATTCAATAATGTAGAAAATAAAATAATAAAGAAAAAGAAAAATGAAAGTACTCAAATATAAATTAAGAAGAAAAAGATTTTTTTTATTATTGGGCGAGCAATGAGCTGTGAAACAATAGCATTTTGTTGTTGGGCGAGCAGTAATAGCAACGATTGAGGTGAAAAATTAAAAATAAAATCTCAGAAAATAATGGATTGCCTTCCAACAAACATATTTGTTTAATGTCTCTTCATCCCATCTGATATTCATAGTTCCTGATCGGTCTTTCTGGTGTGCTTCTTCTCTTAATCACACATAGAAGACTCCAACTTTTCACAAGTCACCCTTCTAGTCCTTCTTGAGTAAGGATCTTCAATTTCAACACTCTCATCAACTTTGACTTCTTTAACAATCTATATCTTTGACTATTTTGATCTCTATCTTCTGAAAATAATCTTTAGTTTGGGATAACAAACATGATGATCTTGTCTATCGTGCAAAAGTAAGAAACACTAGAAGGAACAAGTTGAGCAGTTTATTTTAATTATAGATAAAATTTAACTAAACACAAATAATAAAAATAAAAATAATATAAACAAAATATAAACAATTTAAACCTAAATTGGTAAATAAAACCTAATTTACTAAATCAAACACCAGTTCCCATCAACTAATCACAAAACTTGTTATATTATTGACAAATATTAAATACAAATAGTTGAAGGTAAATTCAATATAAGATAAGAAACTAAGATAAAATCAATGTCAACGAATGATTTATCTTTGTTTTGATTACTTCAATGCCTCTTTTATATATTTAGGAAACAAACAACTTTATATGATTAAGTTCAATATGTTGTTAATGTTATATCTACGTAAACATCAGTTTGAAATTTTTCCTTTAGCAAATAAAGTTCTAATGTTGGGGAAGAAGTATTTAAGATTTATATATCAAGTGTTCTCTAGTGGAAAACACATATTGAAAGCTTTACAAAAAGATCAATATGGTCAAAGCCTTCCATATATATATATATAGAGTGTTTAATTTGGATTCTCTGTTAGGTTTTGTTGTGCTGTTCCTCTACTGTGCTTTCATAATACACATTGATTACTACTAATTTTGACTTTTTAAAATATATTAAAAAGATATTTAAAATATCAATACAATGTATTTTTAATGCTTAGCAGAGGATAACACCAAAAAAACCAGTAGAGAATCTGGACTCGAGAGTGTTTCTTTGTTTTTTATTGAGACTTCTTGATCTTAGGAGAAGAGCAATAGATGTTTACCTAGAAAGGTTGTATTCGCCTGATGTGGAAAGATTTGTCTACTCGTTATAATCAAACTATTTGATTAATAAAATCTCTTAAACTAATTAAAGGTTTAACGGAAAATTGGACGGAACTCCACGAGTTTAAATAAAACAATACAATTCTTTGTATGCTTATTTTTGTTTCTAGATTTCTAGTCTTGAAATCATTTAAAAATACTTTACATTAAACTTTAACTTTATTTATGTACGTAGATTTTTTTTTTTTTTAATGAACGACCCAAGAAATTAATGATCGATCAGAACTCTATTTCATCGCACTACATTTGTAGACCTTTTATGAGTTTTAACAAGTCCAATACTAACACAACTCAAGTGAAGTACAACAAAAACACAATCACATAATCTAACATAAAAAACACAACATTTTAAGACTTGAGCAAGTTTTACGAATTTGCAAACAACTGCACAACTCATTAAAAAAAACGACACAAAAGCTATATAGAATTTCAAAATGCATGGGACATTGATGTTATTGCCAACATTGTAAAAAGTCCTCTTGGTGCATGCACACAAATCACTAAGCAATGCGGTATTGATCAAGAACTTCACCAATTTTCTTTCCCGTGCTGATTCTGAACTCCCTTAGATCTTCATACTTAAATGGTCGATAACGTCGACAATTGTCAAGTTCCACCAACTTTCTTGGGGCCTCAACAGTACCATCCCTTGGTGCTAACATAAATGCACCACACGAATAACGAGTACCTGTTTCCTTGCATACCACACGATGCCTAACATTCCAAAATTTTCCATTGCTCCAAACCTGTAAAAAAGGTATGCATATATATGCACAAATATTAAGGTTGAATGTCATTCAAAAAATAAAAAAAACAAAGTTAACATTTATGCTTACATGTCCAACATCTCCAATAATGCAAAGGAAGGACCCTGATTTGGGAGGCACTGCATTAAATAAACCTGAATCATCCACCAGCTCAAGACCACTAATAGTTTCATCATCTTGAAGTAGAGTGATAAATCCTGTATCTGAGTGCAACTCTGCTCCCGTTTGACCTATATATTCAGGGCTGAAATTGTATTTAATAGTTCTTAAAATAAATGGCCAGTCCTTGAAATTAACACCCACTACACCCAAAGACTTGGCCATCTTTTGTGAAATAGTTGATGCCAAGTCATGAATTGCTTGACCGTATGTCTTTACTATTTGCCTGTGATGCAAACAAATCTACCTTATTAAATTGAAATAATGCAAATCTCAGTGGCAAATACTTCACCAGTTATGATGAAATTTCTACAAATAAAAACAAAGGTTGTATATAGTATTATAAAACCAAGGAAATTACTTGGAGGACCGCACGAGAAAATGAGATTAGTGCAAACATTTTGGGATTTGAGATTGGAGACCTTTAAATATGAGCACTGATAGATAAACAAAGACAAAAGAGATAATTAGGGTTTCCTTAAATTTTTTTAAATACCCTCCAATTACTATATATATATATATATATATATATATATATATATATCTATCATTGGGTCTTTTGATCTTCTTCTCAAGTGTCCTCTTTAGCTACCGAGTACTTCTTTGTTTCCCTTTGTCTGTATCACTGTTATTCTTAACGGAACTCGCTTACCTGATCCACTCTTAATCCAAAACCTTAAGACGATAAGTTTATGGACCATGATCTTTATATGATACTTAACTTTCTCAATTTTACTTAATGTGGAATTTAGACTCACACTTTGATTCTCAAAATATATATATATTTAATGATAAACTGAATCTCTTGTTCACGCACGCGGTGCTCTCGCTCAGCGGTTATTCGTTTTGGGTCTCTACTACTCTGTTCTGTTTTGGTAGTCATTTATATAATATGTATACCTCCTGGTTTTGATGTAACAATGTGATAAACATTCTTTCTTATCAATAATAAGTTTCTTTTCTTATGCTGTTGTACTCTCTCTTCTCCTTTTTGTTGTTCTACAACTTTGACTGCATTTCCTCGACAGACAGCACGTTGAGTTGTCAATCTTTCATCATGGACATCATGAAACCTAAGATATATATAATTTTCTTTTTAATTTTATACATTTAATCTTACTTTGTCTCCTCCAAAATTCTGGTTAAAGTTCTGTCAAATAAAAAGGGGCTTAGGCATGATGTTGATCTACTTAAAGAAATAAAAAAAAAACTAAATTAAACTGCTAAACAGATCCTAGCTCCTCTAAGGAAAATAAGTCTTCTCATGAATTTTGATAATCAAAATGACTGATCCACAATGCTCTGCACCAAAAATATCCCTATCAAAAGCAAAAGAGTCTATCGAAAAATATACATTAACAATTTTCTTTTTTTTTAACAAAACATGACAAACTACTAAATAAGATAAAAAAAACTATTTTTATTCCTATTTTTATTAAAAAATAAAAAATTAATCTACTTTAATCCTATTTATAAAAATTTTGACAAATTTATCAAAAAGTTTATGTCAAAACCTCATTTTCCAAATCTAAATATATCCATTAACTTTATTGGAATGTTTAAGAATCTAACTATTTCCTATCTATTAATTGTATTAGACTTTATTAGTGGTGAAATCTGCATATTTCGTACACATTACAATAAATCATGCATGAAATGTATCACTCCTACTCCACTCCTTCCTACACTATTAAACTATAAATTTCTCATTAATTAACATCACTTGCTTTACTTAATTATAGTTACATAAATGGGGTGAGAGAGAGATAGGTAGCAGAAAGGAACCTGTGATAGGGTGGTAAATCCAATTGGGAGAAGAAATCTTCAAGTGCCTGTGGAGATTCATGCATGTCATATATTCCCATGCCCTCATACAGAGGACTTGCTGCAAAGGATGGAACATAACCACTCTCAGGAATTATGGATTTGTTGCGCAGTTTTATCTCTAAAGGAAGATCATGCACGAATTTGACCACTGATTTCATCTCTTTCATCAGAGTTTCTGGAATAGGGTGGTTGATCACCCTGAAACAACCACATTTCTCACATGCTTCTTTTAGCTTCTTCCACTCCTCTCCCTCTGAAAGCTTCTGAAAATCCACCACTGGAACACTAGCTTCCATCTCTTTCTCTTTCACCTTCTTCTTCTTCTTGATCCTTTGCCTTGGATATGATTCTCAGTTTTTCAGAGTGAAGAAATTAATGATGAATGAGTGTCGCTGCGGTAAAAGAGTGTCGTTAATGAATGATGATTTGTTAAGGTTTTGTAAATTTCAAGACATATATTCTAGTCCTAATGTAGATTTAATAATCCACTTAAATTTTAATTTAAAAAAAAAAAATGAACTTGATGACTCCATATTAATAAAAACACAAATTCTGTTGGTATCCAATATATTTCTTTTATAGAAACTAACACTTTAATGGAAAGACAAACACAGCACTCTTAATCTCACTACACTGAAAACCTAACTCTCATAATACATTGTTAAAATACCCACAAGAGGCAAACTCAGCCCCTCACTCTCCACTCTTCTCTACACTCAGAAACAAACGTTGCCCCTGTCTTTGCACTTCTACACACACGCTACTTACCAATTGCTAAAACCTTTTTTACAAGGCTCCAATTTCAGGTTGTCGGTGCAAGCTGTTATGCACGTCGGTTGTATAATAATTTCTGGTAACCCCATTCGATGATTGTGAAACGTGTGTTCAGCAATCCTCCACCTTATCTCTACAATAATGAAACCGTACGGAGGCTTTGAAGTTTGTGTTAGGTAAACATTAAATGCAGTAGAAATTAAGTGTTGGTAGAAGTGTTTTGTGAAAGTGTAAAGGTTAGAGGGCACCTAGAGTTCTGGTTTAGGTAATGATTGTATTGAATGTAAGTAGTTGAAGGTGATGTTTGAATATTTATAAATTGGTTATGTATTGTCGTTGCAAGATACAATAAGTTATAATAAATAAGAAAGTTTATCCAGAGCACTACAAAAATTTTACATATTAGTTATTGAAAATTTCGTAGCTGATCCGTAGCTAATTCGTAGTTAAACCATTTTGCGACAGATTAACTATCAAATTGCTAGGGAATTTTCTGTAGCTAAATACAGGTAGCTAATTAGAGAGGGATAAAATCCATAACGAATCTGTAGCTAATGCATAGCTAATCCCTCTCTATTCCCTCTCTAATTGAAGTAAAAAAGTTTTACAATTTCTAGCTAATTCGTAGCTAATTCATAGCTAATCCCTCTCTATTCCATCTTTAATTGAAGTGAAAAAGTTTTAAAATTTCTAGCTAATCCGTAGCTAATCTGTCGCAAATCCGTAGCTAATTTGTCGTAATTCTATTGTCGCTAATCCGTAGCTAAACTGTCACAATTTTGTTGTCGCTAATCTGTGGCTAATCTGTAGCTAATCTGTCGCAATTTTATTCTCGCTAATCGGTAGCTAGTATGTCGCAATTTTTTCCCCGTTAATCCGTAGCTAATCTGTCGTAATTTTTTCCTCGCTAATCCGTAGCTAATCTGTAACTAATTTGTTGTAATTTGTTTCTCGCTAATCCGTAGCTAATTTTTCACAGTTCTTTTATCACTAATTTGTATCACAATAGATTAGTTAATTTATTTCAATTCTATTAATCTTCTACAAATATTATTTTGTTAGTTGCAATTACTTAATTGTTATTCACTCTCTATTATGAGTCATGTCCATAAACCTATGCCCATAATAAAAAAAGAAGACAAAGAAAATAAATTATTCACAAAAAGTATCTAAATACCTCCAATATTTGCAATACCTATTTAAAAAGGATAGATAATCAATCCTACAATGATCAAAGTATATCCATCCAACAGTACAAAACAACATAAAAGTTTCCACCAATGTATAATAGTTCTAGGACACAAAAGCATTGGAGGGTATCAACAAAAAGTAATGCATCAACACAATTAAAACACAAACAAAGTTTTGGATTCTTTAAGACATGTCTTCATTCTTGTTTCTTCAAAGCAGACAATAATTCTCTTTTAAAAGATTACATTTGCTCTTGCATCTGTTGTTGCATAGTTGCTTGCATTTCTGCTTGTGCCTTCATTTGTGCTTGCATTAATGCTTGCATATCAGTCTGTGCTTGCAATTGTGTTTTCACCTGCTCTTGCAAATTAGATATTTGTGTAGTCAGTGTAGTGATTTCTTCAGTTGTTGGATTTAGATTTTGGGAAGAGGGACCTTCAACTGTTGTGGGAAATTCATTTAACAAACAAGTCAAGCTTGTGATCATGCTAAAAGAAATGAAGCCAGAGCAATATATAAATTACATGTAAAATAGTGAGATATCTAATGTTAATGGGTATTGAATACATAAACAATATATTTCCTTAAATAACTACCTGAAACTAAGAGCCTAATAATTAATCAAATTACTATATACATAAAGCTAATAATCAGGAAAACATGAAACAAATACCTTAACTATTGCCATTAATTATGAAATAAACATGTCGATGAGGCATCAATAACTCTGACATTAATCTCAAAAACATCATACGACGTTAGAATACTAAATACTATCATTTATCTTAGAATATATAATAATTGTAATTATGTTGATAAGCTACTGGTCAGACTACTAGTTAACTATCCATTACTAGTTGAACCTCTGCAACATCCTTTTCCAAAAGAGCATGGGCCTGCTACTTGACACCATTATGGTGGAGCTCCAAAGGTGCATGAAGAGCTCCATGGGCAGCGGAAATGGATGAAGGAATGGAGGCAAGTTGGAAGGCACTTGCAAGCAATGGAAGGTGAAAGAGAGGTGATAGGATTTCCTAATCTATGCTAGCCTAAGGAAGGTGGCTAGAGGTAGAGAGAGGAAATCTCTAGAAAGTGGTGACTCTCAAAGGCAATAGAGGGAGCAGTGCTCTCAACTCAAGTTGCATCTATTGCATAAAATTTCAAGAGTGTCTACAAATGAGTGAAAATTTGGCTTTTATATGAAGCCATTTACACATGAGAAAGGAGAGCCATTGGATGGAGTGGGCCTTGATCTTGGCCCTTAGATCAAGCTTGGAGAAGGAGGCTTGATCTTGACCATTGGATGATGCCTTGGAAAAGGAGGAAGCATTCCTAACCCTTGGATGCTTTGGATCCATG
>Ga0214543_1005652_pt1 | contig 22787 bp, 15 predicted proteins | sample CNSS2metaG_FD_160094 | JGI IMG/M metagenome (GOLD analysis project Ga0214543, IMG submission 160094) | Root nodule microbial communities from cowpea collected in UCLA plant growth center, Los Angeles, California, USA - CNSS2 | ecosystem: Host-associated > Plants > Roots > Nodule | place: USA... | reverse complement strand
AAACTTTATACAATGTTGCAAGAGGTGGACATTGATGAAGTTAGTAATTTCTTTAATATTTTATTCAAAAATAAACTACAATATAAATTGGTAGTGATTTTTTATTTGTTTGTTTTTCAAGAATCAAACGGAGAAAGGAGACTTGTTGATCTAAGCACTAATTATGGTTAAATATTTATTTTTTAAAATATTTTTGTAAATACCCGCGGATACCCATGGATACCCGCAGATATGAAAAAAATAGACGGGTACCCGCATAGCGGATACCCGACGGATATGGGTACGGGTACGGAGCAAATATTTTTCCAGCAGGTAGGGTACGGGGGAACTACTACCCGTACCTTACCCGCCCCGTTGACATCCCTACACACAACCATCCAATTTCAAAGCAAGTGTACAACCAATTCAACCAACTCGCATTTCATGATACTTTCTATAAATCTAGAAATTTATCTCTATTAACACGCCCAAATCATATCATAAAAATAATAATGAATTAAATATCACCCAAATGACACACATAGGATTCGAACCTAAGTCCTTCCACACAATAAAGTACTCTCAACCACTTAAGCTAATACTTTTTCACATTATGAAAGTTAGAATTTAATGCCATAAAGGCTTTCACTACCCGCATTTATTAAATACTTATTTATTTAATTATTTAAATTTCTTAGGACTTACATTGAGCGAGACTACTCGTTGCCCAAAGGTAAGGTCCCTCGCCTGAGCTACAACTGCAGCGAAACCCATCAGGCTCCCACGAGTTCTCGCTTAGGCGAGAGCCTCTCGCTTGAGCGAGATGTATCATCGCTCAAAACGAAAGCTCTCCGCCTAAGCAAGAGCTCAAGCAGAAACCAGGGTAAGGTTATGCTATTCTCGCCTAGGCGAGACAAGCTCGCTTGGGCAAAAATACCAGTCATCGCCACTGTTCCAACAGACAGCAACCAAACATTCAATCTCAAACAATATTTTAAGGTTTTCCAGGCAACCACATTAGCACACAAGTCATATGAACACGAAATAAAGCTGAAATAGATAGAATATAGTAAAAACATGTGAACCCTAGCTTCCCTTACTTGGACATATGCTAGTAGAAAGCACAGGCACTCAATAGAGGGTTACCATAGTTCTAGGAATAGAGTTATGAGCTAAAAATACTAAAATCAGAACTAAAAACGAGGTTACTAAGAGAACTCTAGTTGGAACTACGAAGAATAAGCGAGAGAATAGAAAGCATGAGTTGAGAACCAACTTACGTGGAATAGAAATGGAGTTTGTAACATCTCGGTAGGATATTACTTAAAAAAAAATTAAACAAGACAGAAATAAATACCTCATTTATTTATTAATTAATTTCCCAAAAATACGCGAAATTTCAAAACCTTTAAAGTTAATATCCGCTATGATCCATAAAAGACTCATAATTCACTTTTACAATAGAAGTAATGAAAATCGAAATCAGTTCATGAAAATTAAATAAAAGTCTTTATACATAAAGCCCATGTACTCTACTCCCACTCTCCGCCACTAAGCATTCCTTGGCTCACCTGAAACATCATCTACTCCCGGATAATAAATTACCCGATCATCGCCACACACAAACAGATAGGGTGAGCTATGCACATAGATATAAATAAATATGGAAATAAACCCACAAGCCAATTCATAATTATTTATTTATTTACAAGAACCCTCATTTTCCCACACTCATCATCAATATGAGTTCATGCATGTACTCTAAATCATGGGACTTCTTGTGCTTCCACGACCCTCCTCGCTCATGGTCCAACCTACAAGCCTATCTCGCTCGTAGTCCTGCTTCACGGACTCCTTCGCCCGTCATCCAAACTCCTCGCTCGGACCCAGACACGCATACCCGCCTTTCCTACTATGAACTCCCTCGGTCATAGCATTCTCAAGTTTTTTGAGCATGAGATAAACTCCCTCGCTCACTCATCCCAACAAGAGTACCTCCGATGAACTAAACTGTTCATGTTTCGCATGTGTTCCACCCATCACGAACTCCTTGCTCGTGACTCAAACCAAGCACGTCCCAGATCATATGGACTTAGTCCTTCAAGCCCAACCCACAACACATGCATATAATTCCCAATATGTAGGAAACACAAACACACCAGTGCAAATAGTACCCACACGCATGAATTCTCAATCTTTCTCACTTAAGCCGAGGGTCTGCCCAAGCTAGTCCCTTTGCCTCGCTTAAGCTAACCCACCTCGCTTGAGCGAGTGTGAAATAGTGGCTTCAACACGTCATCTCGCTTAGGCGGGCTCTTCTCGCCTGAGCGAGACCTTCATTCGCTCAAATACTCAGCCCCTCGCCTGGATGAGGATTCAAATGTAAACGCAACATATTTCGTCGCGACCTCGCTTAGGCAAGCCATTCTCGCCTAAGCGAGAGTATCTGTCGCTCAAAACCAAGTTTTGGTCGCCTGAGCGAGACGCTCGACCCAAGACCAGTAATGGGTTCCTGCAGTTTTTGCTTAGGCGAGAGTGACTCGCTTGGGCGAAAATTGCAGAAGTTCTCCTCCTGTTCAGGCACGAAATCACCCATAAACATACTCAAAACGCATTAGATACAATACTAAGCATTCCATATCAACAATCAACCTACCAGTACATGTTTACATCCAATTGAACTACCAAAACCCAAGATTTAATCAATCATAACCATTCAATACCCAAAACCCTCATTCTAATCATGAAACGCATAACATGGATTTGCACACAACCTCAAACCAACCAAATTCTCAATCCGAGCACATACAATACGAAATTCTTGTCACACAGAATGCAATTGAGAAGAGTAGTGACCCAAAGTCATGACGTAATTCATCTAAATACACACACAAGGCACTTCCCCTAACTTGGAATCCTTGCACAAAACTCAAGAATGCAATTGAGAAGAGTAGTGACCCAAAGTCATGACGTAATTCATCTAAATACACACACAAGGCACTTCCCCTAACTTGGAATCCTTGCACAAAACTTGTAGCCTTTGAAGGTTCTTCTCCAATTTCCCAGCCTAATTTTTTCTCTTAAGTCTTCTCCCAATAACACTCAATTCTCTCCTTAGACTCTTAGAACACTCAATTCTCTCCTTAGACTCTTAGAATTCGTGATACGAACACCAGTTCAATACGCAACCATCCAACCAACTCATCTTTAGTGATAATTATTAAAATCCTAAGATTATACTATCACTTAACAAACTTAAATATATTATCAAAATAATAATAAATCAAATAACACACAATTGACATACATAGGACTTGAACCCAAGTCCTCTCACATAAACCAAGTACTCTTAACCACTTAAGCTAATACTTTTCCATGTCACACCATTTAACATTTAATGACATCAAAGTTCCCACCACCTGCATTTATTAATTAATTGATTATTTAATTAATTAAATTTCACGGGTCTTACAGAGTTTACTAGCTTGACAAGGAACGGAAGCCAAACCCTAGCAGAGCTCATTGTTGTAGTTCTAAGAGGGAATAGGAACAACTTCTAGAAAGTGGGCAGAATGAGAGGGTCAGGGCTGGTTTAGAAGTTTTAGGCACCCTATAGGCCAGCCCTAGGCCCAACAGATTAGGGTAGGCCCTTAAACATTAGGGACAGAAAATAAGTGGGCCTTACATTTATTTTTTAAAATATTTAAAAAAGTTTTGATTTTTGTGAATTATGGTCAATTTGGTCTTTCTTTTAGATGTCGTTTAAATTGTTAACGGAGGTTGAACAATGAATGTTAGTGTCATTTCATATTTTTAAAATTTTTAAATTTTTTAAATTTTTTAAATTTAATTTAATTTATTTAATTTTTTAATATTATTTTAATTTTCTAAATTTAGAAAAAGTTATTTACGTGTCAAATCATTATTGTGACATATGGCAGTGTTAATGCCACATAATAAGTCAATGTCACATGTCAAGCTAGTATCATTGCAACGTGTTAGTGTCTCGTGACTCATATTTAATGCAGTCCCAATTTTCGTTGATTTTATTCACTTTAGTTTCAATTTTCTTTAATTTTGTTTAATTCAGTCTTAATTTTGTTCCTCTCCAAATCGACCAAATTTAATTTTTATACAAATGTTACACTAAATTTTTTATTAAATTAAATTTCATTAAATGTTTCTTTCATTATTTTTAAACCAACCATAATTATATTATTGTAAAGAAATTATTAGATTTATGTTTCATGTTTGCTACATGTAAAAAGGTTTAGAATTGGTTTAAAAATAATGAAGAATTATCTTTCTAATTTTAAAAATAGTGAAGAATTTTTCTACTAAGTTTAAAAATAATGAAGAATTTTCCTTCTAATTTTTAAAATAATAAAGAACTTTCCTTCTAATTTTAAAAGTAATGAAGAACTTTCTTTCTAATTTTAAAAATAATTAAGAATTTTCTTTATCATTTAAAAAATAATAGAGAATTAACCTTCTAATTTTAAAAATAATGAAGAATTTTTCTTTTAATTTTAAATTAACTTTAACCTTATTTTTTACATGTAGCAAAAATCAAACACAAGTATAATTATTTTCTTCCAAAAGTATAATTAGGTTTAGGGATGTCAAATCAGATTAAGCCTGATAGATTAACCCGTGAACCCAACCCAAAAAAGGTAGATCGGGTTACATATTTGAACCCGCTAACCCGAAGGAATCCAGCCCGCTTGACTCGCTGGCACATAGGGCCATAAGACAGGCTAACTCGACTGACCCGTAGGGCCACAAGACGGGCTAACCCGATTGGCCCGTAAGGCCACAAGACGGGCTAACCCGTAACCTTTCCATTTTAATTTTTTTCCCCAATCTTTCTTCATTCATTCTTCAAGCGCCACAAAACAAGTTCTTCATTCTCCTCGCATATTCACAAAGCATGACTTCAACAACGTCACCGACGACGACCTCAGCCACAACTGCATCCTAACACACAGCGACATCAGTTCCGTTAGCAAAACCACACCGTCGACATAGAGCCCGACTTTGATGGCTATCCCACTACAAACGCGACTCCGAACATTGTCATCAGTGGCGACCTCACCCACGATGACAACACTCATAACGGCGAAACACAATTTATGATTTAGGGTTCCTAAATCCTTTGATTTCATTTCTCTGATTCAGTTCATTTGCCCCAATTTATGATTTAGGGTTTCTAAGGTTGTGTAAGATTCCCCAACAAGAGGGAGTCTCCATGGCAACAAGAAGGTGACACACGATGGTGAACTTGTTTGTTTTTGGGTTTATTCGTTTCCCTTCTTTGCACCACGTTTTTTGCTATTTTTTTGTTGTTGTAAACCTGTTAATGATGTTGTGGATTTGTTGCTTTGATAATTTTTCGAATTGGGAATTTTTGATTGTGATTGTGAAATATGATAATTTTGTGCATGGACTGGGGATTTTTCTGAATGAATTTAGAGAAAGGGATACGTTAAAAGAAGAAGAAGAAAGAAAAAAAGGAAGGGGCGGGCTAGTCCGCCTATAGACGAGACAAGTTCAACCTTCCAACCCGTTTTTACATGTCGGGTTGGCCCGATCCGTCTCGTTTTCAAAGGGCTAAAATCAGGTCGTGTCAAAATGGGTCTGGTTAGCCCATTTTGCCACCCCTGATTAGGTTTAGTATAAAAATAATGAAAGAAATATTTAATATAAATGTAAATTTTAATAAAAAATTGACTATATCATTTATATAAAAATTAAATTTGGTCAATTTAGAGACGAACAAAATTGGGACTGAATTGAACAAAAATAACGAAAATTATGACTGAATTGAACAAAAATAACGAAAATTATGACTAAATTAAACAAAATTAACAAAAATTAAGACTAAATTGAATATAAGAGACAAGACATTAACATGGGGTAATAATACTAACTTAACACGTGGTAGTGACATTGGTTTGACACGTGACAATAACACTGCCACGTGTTACAATGTTGACTTGACACGTAGACAACCTTTTTAAAATTAAAAAAAAAATTAAAAATTTTAAAAAAATCTTAAAAAAATACGAAGTGACATGTGACGATCATTGTTCACCTTCCTTTAACAATTTAAAGGGTGTTTATAAAAATGACCAAATTGACCACAATTTACAAAAATGAAGACCTTTTTGAACATTTCAAAAAATGAGGACTAAAGTGAACAAAATTTACGAAAATTGGAACCAATGATTTATTTAAGCCTAAACAAAGAAAAAATGAAGGAGTGAAGAATAAAGATTAACGATGAAGGAGAAATGAGGAAGAATTAAAGGAGGAAGAGATGTGGGGACCTCGGGAAAGAAGAAGAGAATGATAAATATAGGGGTGAATCATATGACTAAACACATATAACGTCAATTTAACATAAGAGACCAAATTAAATCCATTTAAAAATAATAAGACTTAATTGAATTAAAAAAAAACTATAAGAATCAAAGTGAATCATATAACTAAATATTTTACTAAATGAAATAGAGCAAGAGAGGAGTAAGAAGCACAAAGACATCTAGGTAAAGAAATCATAATCAAAATAGAAAGAGTCATGTTGAAGAACACTCATAAACAAAAGATACTAGGAAGTGAGGTTGTTTGAATTAAGAGAAGGATACTAGGAAGTATAGCAAAATAAGAGAAAATTTTGTGAAAGTTTGCAAGTGGCAATGAGAGGTGAAGGCATGTCATGTAAGGGCAACCAAGCCTCCACGTTGATCTTGATGTTTGTAGCCAACAACCACACCACCAACCAACATTGCCACCAACAATGTGACCAACTACCACCACCAACAAACCACACCATCAATGTGCACACCAACACCACCACAATTCTATGTAAATGAGGGAATTGATTCTTTCAACAAAACACAAGCACGAGAATCAATTTTCCTTCAATACATAGTGTTCAAGAATCAACTATGTATCATTATAATATAAGGAGAATTAATTCTTCTTTTAGTGGAAATGGCCTGAGAAAATTACCTTTCCTGTCTTCACATGAACTCCACCAATGACGATCGAACAACACTCCCACATCCACCCCCATATCCTTCAAATGCACCACGTCCACTAGTGAAAACAAATGAAAAAAAGTGGGGCATTTCCATAATTACATGTATGATAATATGTCTTTCTAAAATAATCTCCTTTACTCAACGAGGACTCTCCATCCATACTCACCTTTAAATCTAAGCTCTCAAATTAGTGCAAATCAATTGAAACAATCATTAAACTCATTCGCTCTTCCATCTACATAAATAGTACATCATTTAAAAAAAATCGTAGAAAAGTTGAAAGGAAGAACATGAAAGAAAGGAAATGAGCATGAAGTCACTGTGTACTTATGGAGTTTTGAAAGAATGAATTTGGGTTCTTAATCCGGATTTAAACAAATCCGAAAGTAAAATCAGTAATGGATACTAAATAAATAATTTTAGTGGATATTCGTGAATAATTGTAAGAGATTTTGCATACTTCGTTATTACAGTGGTGAAATATATACATGAAAGTAGGCCCTAGTTATCTGTATACATAAAACTATGATTGTGATTATATTATGATTAAGGTAATAATTATACTATCATTTATTTGCATATTAATAATAAAAGATTATGCAGAGGTTCGCTACGTAATCTAACAATAATAAGTACTAATATTTAATTTCATTAATATTCATTAATAATAAATACAAATATTTAATTACATTGATATTCGTAAATAATAAGTACAAATATTTAGTTACATTGATATTTGTGAATTGGTCATTTTGGTCTTGCTTCGATGCACCCATTTTTTCTTACCACCATTTTTTTGTTTCTTTCTTAGGCCTGTTTTATATTTACTCGTTGCAACCCGATATTGATTACACACTTCTCAATAATTGCTCAATGCACCATCAGTTTTATTATCTCGCGCCACCACTTTATTTTTACTTCTTCTAAGGGTTAGACTTTTCGTTTATTTCTCACAATCTTATCGTATTTCACTATTTATACTTTCACTCTTTTTTTTCTTTAGCACTCCATATTTTCAAATAAGCATTAAATGTTTTAACAAAATAAAAAAATATGTTTTAAAAAAATAATAACAATAAAAATAATGTTCTTTTAAATAATGAATAATAGAAAACACAAAAAATATAGTAAGAATTAGAAATGAAAAATTTTCTTTTTTCTTTTTTTTTGGGATGTTTGTATCACCGTTCATGTCATCCCATATCCTAAAATAAAGGTACGAATATATGTGTGATTGTCTATGTCGTCTTAGTACTTGACATCCTTCTTAAAAATAATCAAAAATATCTTTCTCTACTTCTCCCTTTTAATGTTTGTGTGACTGTCCACAATTGTCTGACATTGCTAAAATAAAATATATGAGTACTTGTCTTATTGTCCATGGTCTCCTAGTGTCTAGTACTATTATTTTTATAAAAAGTACCCAAAAAAATTTTAAAATATTAAAAATATCAACATTAAAAAACTACATAATGTTTGATTTCTCATTTTAAAAAAAAACACATAGGAGTAAAGTCAGATCTTATCAAGCTTTTAAAAATATACCACAATCATTTTTCAAACAATTTCTAAAAATTATATGATCCCTTATTTTTCATTAGGAATACAAATACGTAGAAGTGAAATCAATTATTATCAAGTTCACCTTCAAAAAAATCAACATAATTCCAAATGATTTTTCATCTGAACTTTCAAAAATATTAATTTTTCATTGTGAATGAAAATACCTAAGAGTAAGTGAAGATTAATCCTTATCGTACTTTTTTTCATTTTTTTTCTTTTCGTACAATGTTTTCTTTTCTTTTTTTTAGGAAAATTAAATATTTTAAAAAATAATATCTCTTTTGCATATTTAATTAAAGTTCTTTTTAGAACTGACACAGTAAGGTAGTTCATCTTGTGTACATGTAAATGACTCCCAAACACAATCAATTTCATAAATCATGCTTTCTTTTTCCAATTTTTCTGTAATTTTTCAAAATAAATTAAGGTGACAGAGTCAAACTATATATTTTAAAAAGTTATCTTCTCTTTTTTACATTGTTCCGTTGACTCATGATACTTCCTTAGTGAACAATCAAGTTATTCATTCTAACGTAAAAAGGTTAATGATAATGTTGGAAGTAGAGGATGTAGTGGGGTTTAAGCTACAATATTTGAAAATCATGACTAGTGTGTAAAACTTTGATAAAACGGAGTCTACAAAGCTTATCTTAGATATCCCTCATAATGTCTCAATGTTCAAGACAAAGCGACATGAAGAAAGTCAACTACGTTTTGCCTTTGTGGATAACATGGATTCATTTTCCTAGAATGAATAATCATACGTAGATGACAACTAAAGATATGCATAACAACATCCAAATGGATTGGTTAGGGTTAGGGATAGTGGTTGATAATATTATGAAGATTGAGTAGCTAGCCTTTATCTTATCCATACACAATGTTTAGTTCAAAGTTTTCGAATACAACAAAGTGGATGTAATTAATGAAGTTTCACAATTTTGTTCAGTTCCAACAATATTAACAAGAGTGTATTGCATCACATGAGATTGGGTTAAGAAAGTGATGAGTTTGTGTTCAAATACGGTCTTCCCAATATAATATTACACGAACGTATTCTTGAAGAGAAACCTTTATCTCTATTTGAAATGTCTTTAATGAATAATTAATTGGATAGAGTATATAATTGGCAAGTGGAATGGCAAGAACACTATGACATTTTCCTCTATGAGATTGATGAAAAGTTAAATAAACATTGAGAGGTGTCTCGGCGAGGCACAAATAGGTGTAATATCCAAGTTTAAGGATAAGGAGTAGTGAAATGAACATCATTTGTCTTTAACATTTGCTTTCAATTGCTCTTGTGATTTCTTGAGTGTGTCTTTGGATTAAAATTATGTATGTTTCGAATTTTGTTGTTTTGATGTTTAAAATGAGGTAATCAACTATAATAAATGAAATTGATGTTGTGTTCACGAAAACCATATCTCTTCTTTCTTATAATTCTTTTTTCTAATGCAAGAAGATAAAATGTTCAACTCATTTTTGTACAAATTACACTTAAAAGCTACATTAAAAAAATGAATTGAAACATTGTATTGTTTTGATTATAAGACAATGTATTAAGTGTTTATAGCTTTCATATTTGAATGTGCATGAGTATATGCTTTCAAGATTTTGATAACTATACTCGATAAATCATTATTTGAAATTTATATATTAAAATAAGAAAATGAAATATAAAGAGCAAATGAGAAGTTTAGCTACCAAAAGTTACATTCTTTTTCTCAGTTGGTTAAGTTGGGTGAGACAACATGATTTTGATGTTTATACTCAGTTAAACTCAATGAAAAGTATTATTTAAAATGTTTATGCTTTTTCACATACATAGGTATCCCAAATTTAACATAAACTACTTTTATATATTTATAATATTCAATTATCGATGAGTATTGAACTTCTCCAAATATATCTAAGTTTCAGATAAAAATAAATTCCAATTTTAGAAAATAAAAACATACTTAATCCATAATAATATAACAATCCATAATAATATAACAAGGATACAGTCTTTAATGCAAACTCTTACAAACCACACAATAAGAGTAACTTATTTCAGTACTTAGCAGTTCTGATATAAGTCTTATTGTACATAAGCATGAACATAAGAAACCAAGTGTAGAACTAAAGAAGGTTTCTTTCAAGAAAGGGTAACAACTTAAAATTTGATAAAACCCTTTTCCTTCAAGCTTTCAACAGTATCCTTGATGCTCACTTCCAAAGGAGTAAATTCAAGCCCCAAGCTCTTTGCTTTTTCCTTGGAAACCTGGAATATTGGATCATATGGCCTATCATCTACACACTTCTGTGGAAGTTGCAATGTTGGGTACAAATCATGCAAAATCTTCACAACGTCTCCGAAGTGTGCCACTCTCTCAACTAGTAAATATCTTCCATTAGCTGAAGCATTCTCATATGCCAGAACATGGGCAATTGCAACATCTCTCACGTCCACCCATCCCAAAGTCACATTTTTAAATGTTGGCGAACCTGTATATATATCAAACAGTTTCTTCAATTGTTCAGCAAAACATCATAACATAGTTTGTCGAAAAATCATTAACATTGTGTAATCAAGATGCATGCAAACCAAATAATAGAAATTTTAGAGCATAATGCATAAATAGTAAAATTACCATTAATTAAATTTAAAACTGCTGCAGAACTAGTGTTAAGAACTGGTTGCAAGAGAGGTCCAACAACCAATGCAGGGTTGGCTGTAACCAAGTCAATATTGTTTTCTTTCGCAAATTTCCAGGCAGCATCTTCGGCCAAAGTCTTTGAGAGGTTATACCATATCTAAAACATAAACAAGAAATAGCAAAAAATGTGAAGAACAAGGTGATATAATATAGTATAGTAGTAAGGATTAAGATATAATGAAAGTTTATGAGAGGAAACAGAACATACCCCATTTCTCTTACAGTATTCTGGGTCGGAATACCAAGTCTCGTCAACCACTACATCAGGGTTTTTGGGCCTGTCGTTGAACGAAACTGCAGCAATAGAAGAAGTGACAACCACGCGCTTCAGCGTGGGCGAGTTCACGCACGATTTCAGAACATTCAGAGTCCCCTTCAAAGCTGGATCCAACAACTCAGTCTGAAATACATAAAAGTAAAAACAAATTATTACACAGCCATAGAGAAAAACAAATGAATAAATCGAACTGCAATCGAAACAAACCTGCGGGTCCTTGGCATCGTCGAAAAAGGGAGAAGCAGTGTGGAACACAGCGTGACAACCTTCAACGGCAGAGTCAAAGGAACCTTCTTCTAGAAGATTCGCCTTGACGAGATGCAGCCTTTCCTTAGCACCATCGAGGCTAAGCAAGTGATCTACCTTTTTGGGATCACCTGCACATCACACATTACCCAATCTTCAGTCTTCCAAATAGTAATGCATCACCACAATAATCACCGACGGAAACAAAAATTATAGAAGACAAGAAAAAAAAAACACATACTTGTGTCGCGAACGGTGGCCTTCACGGTGTAGCCGCGTTCGAGAAGAAACTTAACGACCCAGGAAGCAATGTAACCGGAAGCTCCGGTAACACACACTACTTGTCCGGCGCCGGTGCTCATTCTGGATTATGTTGTTTGTTCTGCTTTGAGCTGATACTCTGTGTTCAGTGTTGTGTTCACTCCGATCTCGGAGTGAGCTTTTAAAGAAGCAAAATGGATTGCGTTTTCAATTTGGAAAGGTATTACCGGGGAAATTTCAATTTGAATAAGTGTTAGTGGGCCATTTGCAATTAAGTGACAGATCCAAATCATAATATTAAATAGGAGTATCATAAGATAACACGTATCGCGATATAAAATTTAAAAATATGAACTTTGAACCAGCATCTTAAAAATAAAAAATACTTTTATTGACATTAATTAAAATGCACGTATTATAGGTATATTGCATTAGAAGAGCCATGACCAAATTCAGAAAACTAAAGTTAAGAACATGTATGCATGTATTTGGTATTTGTATAACTTTTGCGGTGAAGATGACTTTAAATATGATTTTAATGGTAATAAATTTTTTTTCCTAAATTTTAATTCAATTTAGTTTTTTAACTTTAAAAAATATATGAATTTGTATCAATTTAATTTTTTTAATAATTTTTTTAAAATATGTTTCTTAATTAATTACTCAAAAAAATATTATAAAATGTAAAAAATATTAAATAAATTTAACAAAATTAATTAAAAAAATTAAATTTATTTATTTATAAAGTTGATTGATTAAATTAGATTAAATCTTAAAAAATCTAATTTTAACTTAAAATTAAGAAATTAAAAAATATATTTTGTTCTTTAAAATAAAAGAAAAAAATCTATGGAAGAGACGTGGCTGAGAGGATATACATAAATTGACATTTGTAGAATGCGACCCAAAAGTACGGTGGGAAGAAGCTAAATAAATGGTTGATTTTAGGTAAGATATCTCCACTTTGCAGATTGCTATTTTTCATTGTGAGTTAGATAATTTTGTTTTTCGAGTTTTCAGAGGGTTTTTCTTATATTTAAAATTTACATAATTTCTTTTTTGTTTTTAAATATTAGAAACATTGTACAGAGATGCAAGAAAGAAATTCAAATACTTGCATTGACCCGTAACATGTAAGATTTGGTTACGTTCATGGTTTTCCTGATAGAGAAACTTCTGTGTAGATTAAATTTATATTTTATTCAATATTTAGTCTTAACTCATTTAAAAGTTATGACGATGTATACTTCGGATTAGGATGGGTACTCTACGTAGAGATGACGCATGCGCTGAGGTCAAACTTTAATATAATATTATATCTAAAACTTTAAAATATAGTTATTTGTATATTAAGTTTTAAAACGTGTCTACTTCATATTCATCATAAATGTGTATATTTTTGTTCTTATCAGAAATATGTGTACTTCAGAGTTTGATTTTCTGTTGTTCCTTTGCTTCCAAAATACATTAATAACTATTAATTTTAAAATTTTAAAATATATTAAAATTATTTTTTAAATTATCAAAATAATATATTTTTAATACTCAATAGAATATACACAACAAAGTTCAGCAGAAAAATCAAATTCGTGTATTAAATCTTAGATTAAAAGAGTAGACTTCTTACATGTGGGGTGTTGATTAGAAATTAGATTTAGGATAATTTAGATATATATTTCTTTTCTATCTTTTGAATTATTTTTATAAGATAAAATTATGATTGATCTTGAGTTAAAACCAAATGTGATTATTTACCTAGTGATACTAGTTCAAGAGATTTGAGATGAAAACATTTATTTTGTACGTGAAAATAAAAGTGATGCCTACAATAGAAATTTTACAGAAAAAATGACAAGTAACTCCAAAGGTGAATGATCTGAATTATTTGTTTTTGGACAGATTCAATACTCTCGTATTATTTAATAAATTTTAGTTTTGATATTTGCAAAAAAAGAGTTATTTTAATTCCTATAAAATTGAAAATAAAACATTTATAAATAAATATTATTTACCCATTTAAAAAAACTAAAAAATTGGAAAGAAATAAAAATATTGGTTTTAAAATTTATAGAAAAATATTATAGAAATAAAAAATCTTAATAACGTACGAATTAAAGTTATTGTAAAAGAAAATGCGAATTTTTCTATTCGGTGCGCTAATAAAAAAATTGTGCTTTAGGTTGGTGTTGATTGCGATTGTGGAGAGAGAAAGGTTTAGGATTATTTAAAAGATTGTTTAGAAGAATCCAAAAGGTTTTGGTGCAGTTGGTGGTTTCTAAAAGAAACAAGTTTTACTGCACTCTTTTATAGAAAATAAATAGTTGTACGGGTAGTGATTCACGTTATTTATTAGGAAATATTTGGATTATGTGTAGCTGTAAGCTGTAGCTGCATGCATCTACTTTCCACGTCACATTTTATGTCTTTACTCCTTAACTGAAAGCAAAGTTTTAACTGTAACGCTGTGTTTCTTTCCGCCCGTATGAACTCTCTTCGGATGAAAAGGTGAGTGCTTCCTTGTTTTGTTTAAGCGGATTTGGGATCAATTGAAGGAGAGAAGGAAATCCAACACATTATTTTTATTTTATCACATGTGAACAAATATCTTATTTGTTATCGACCATTGTGACACTTTAAAAATATGTAAAACAACATGTATATACATCACTCATTAGGTCTGATTTTGAATCATTTGGATGAAATAAGTTCATATTCGTAGTACCCTTAATGTAACGAAATATATGTTTTATTCCAAACCATTTTCTTCTTGTAGTTGAAGAACTATATTTTGCTTAACAAATTTACAACAAATGTAATACCAGGTCGAGTATAATTAACAAGATACATTAGTGTTTCTATGACACTAAGATATGGTGCTTCTAGACCAAGAAAATCTTCATCATTTTCTTGGGGTCTAAGAAGAACATCTATCAACATCTAACGACCTCACAACTATTAGAGTGCATAATAGATGTGACTTGTCCATTTAGAACATTTTACGCACATTAATTTTATAAGCCTCTTGATGTATAAAAAACACTTTTGTTTAACCAATTTGTAATCTCAAACAAAAATTTTGCCTTTTCAAGATCCTTTATCTCAAATTCTTTCTTTAAATAATCAATTGCTTTCATGAGCTCATTAGGAGTTCCAACGATCTTTATGTCATATACATAAATAATAATTATGGCAAATTCATTTTTGGATCTTTTCATATAAGTACAAGAACATATAGGATCATTTCTATATCCTTCTTTTAATAAGTATGCAATAAGACGGTTATGTTACACATGTCCTGATTGCTTTAATCAATAAAAGGGCTTGTTCAATTTTATTGAATAACCCTCTTTAGAATTTGCCTTGTTGGACAAATAAAATCCTTCAGGGATTTTCATATAAATATGATTCTCAAGAGAACCCTACAAATAGGTTGTAACATTATCCATTATATGTAAATGCAAACCTTGTATGCAACTAGGATAATCAAATATTGCAATGTTGTTGCATTCAATACTAGAGAATATGTCTTTTCACAAATCAATATCAGGTTTAGTGAAAAACCTTGAGCAAATTGTGTTTTATATCTAACAATTTCATCATTTTTAATTTGATTTTTGCACAAAAATCCATATGTACCCAACGGGTTTCACACTACCATGTGTGCGAACCATAGGTTCAAAAACCTTTTGTTTAGCAAGCAAATCTAGTTATGCTTATTTGCATATTTTCATTTTGTTCAATCATTTCTTTGTCAACAATCTTCAATGGTCATTTATAATTGATCCTCATTGTCATTCATAACATTCATTGATATATTATATGTAAAAGTTTCGTCAATGTTGACTTCATTTTGGTTCCATGATATATGATTCATGACATAATTTATTGAGATCTCATCACTTTCAACAATTTCAAGTACTGAGGTTCTTTTGGAACTGAATCATTAATTATGTCAAATGAATCTTTTGGGATTTCAACATTTTCGATTAGGTCATCTTGCATTTTAGCTCTCTTTCTCATTCAAGAGTTTTTATCTTTGGAACCAATAGGCGTACCACGCTTCAAACATGTCTTTGGAACTAACAGGCCTACCACGCTTCAAGCGTGTTATGAAATAATATCAAATATACTTGTAAATGATTTGATTATATGATTTGATTACCCTTTCTATCAGTAAGAATATTTGGTAATTGATTGACTAATTTTTGTAAATGAATTATCCTTTGAACTTCCAATTCACATTCTTTTGTATGAGGATCAAGATAAGATAATGATAATTCATTCCAACCAATATTCTTTTCCAATTATTTTCTTTCTCCCCCTAATGTTGGAAAAACTTATTTATCAAAGTGACAGTCGAAAAATTGAATTGTAAATAGGTCAAAATATTGGTAGTTTAAGATATTTTAGTATTGAGGGAGAATCATATCAAACATATATTCTCAATTGTCTTTAAGGACCCATCATAGTCCTTTTTGGTGGGAAAAACATATACACCACACCCAAAAATTATTACATGAGAATATTAGGTCATTGACAAAAACCAACTGCATAATAGAGTATTTGTGATAACTTGTTGGTTTGATATGAATCAATAATGCAACATGCAAAATAGTATATCCCCAAGTAGCCATTAGAAGATTAGCTCTCATAAGTACTAGTCTTGCAACCAATTTTAGACGTTTTAGTAATGATTCCGTAAACCGATTTTGAGTATGAACATGTGCTACTGGATACTCAACTTTAATTCCAATTGATATACAATACTCATGAAAGACATGAGATTTAATTTCACTAGTATTATCAAAACATATTTTCTTAATCGGATAATTTGGGAAGTGAGCTCTTAATTGTACTAATAACTTTGCAAATACTTGATTGTGAGTTGATAATAAACAAATATGTGACCATCTAGTTGATGCACCAATCAAAACCATGAAATGATTCACAAGGTGGGTGTATTGGATGACAAATACCACCCTACATTCGTTTTGAAAATGAGATTGACTTATTTCTAATTTTTCTTGTGATGGTTTTATTATCAACTTTGTGAACGTATAGTACATGAGAACTCATTGGTCTGAAGAAGTCTTTTGACTCTTAAACGTGCGTCCACATGAGTTTTTCAACCCTTTTTTTTGCATCATAATAACTGATCATGCCAACCAAGGAATTCATTCTGATTAGTATACTTCTAGTTTATTATGAGATGCATTTTAATTGTACTGATATATGTGTAGTACAAACCATCCAATTGATCATGCCAAACAAGGCATTCATATTGATTCGTAAACTTCTAGTTTACCATGACATGCATCTCAATTGTACTAATATATGTGTAAACCATGAGAGAAGTTTGATAATTTCTCTAATACACTTTTTTTTTCAACTCAATCGTAGAGATATAAAGATATTTCATATATTTTTTCATTATTTGTCTCAATTAGACAAATATCCTTGAAACTTAATAAATTTATATTCAACTTCTTGGTAGAAGTATAATAGCTCTTTCAGAGCCTTCACATATATTTGTAGTACTATAAATAATATTAACATTGATATCTAGTATTATCAAACAAGAGAAAATTTTATTACTCTTGAAAATTGTATAAGTTGTTGCACTATCAATAAGACACATATTTTTTGGTACTAGTGCAAACATATCCTCTTCATATAAACATAAATATCAATATGAGATTTTTTTTAACACTCTCATAACCAATGAGGTGATCAACGCTTCAATTTGATTTAGCAAAGAAAATAATAATATCATGAGTAGCATCCCTATGGCCATAATTAAAATCACCATCATAAGCAAAATGTGTTTCTTTGTTCTTCTCATTATTTGTAAGATGTTTTGGTGTACAATAAGTACAACTCAAATGGCCTTTACCACCGTAATGATAATATATAATTTCATCTTTTTTGTCAATATTTTCACATTTTCCTTTTCCCTTTTTCACATTACTGTGCCACTTTTAGTGGCAAAACGTGTCTTTGAAATTTCCTTTATAACTATGTCCATAATCAATATCAATATCATGATCACGGTCATGAAAATATAAATCAAATGTTGATGCATTCACTTTTGGGAATGGAGCAGAACCAATTGGATATGTTTCATGATTTTCTATCAAAAGCTCATTGCTTTGTTCAGCCATACAAAGGCATCAAATAAATTCATAATATTTATTGCTGCATTCACTTTTGGGAATGGAGCAGATTAGGCGGATCTCATAATTTTTCATAAAAAACTTTATTGCTTTGTCCAGCTCTTTTCACAATATTCTTGTCGCATGAACAAATTAATTGCTTAGATGCTTTATTTCTTTCTTTAATGGTATTCCAAGATTCATTGCATCTAAATGTATTTCAACATTTAAAATCCAATATAAGGAATTCTTCCTTGTAATATCAAGATGACAAATTCAAAATTTGTAAGATTTGACATGTTTAAAATTAGTGATCATAATAGTAATAATCACCATAAAATAATAATAATAATCATTGTCATTGTCATAATAAATAAAAATAATAAGACGAAGATGAGATTTGATAAAGTCAAACAATCCTTATCACAAGAAAAAAAATATAAGGTAAAATTGTAAATGGAGAAAGGATTAGGAAAAGCCTGGATTGAGACACGCAGAGCACTATCGTTAGAGAGAAAAAATTTCCACTAGTCCATAGAATCCTCAGTTGGTTGGAGCATCGTGCGTGCTGATAACGTATTATAAAATAAAGCTAATACTAGATAATAATAGAGAGAAGAAGGAAAGGAAGAACAGAGAATAAGAGAGAGAATGTGGAGTAACTTTTCTATGTATTATTATTGATAGAAAAAGTCCTATTTATAGATATAACATATAATTCATAAAGAAAATAAATCAACTAGTTAATATAGATATTTACACAAAGAGTAATAAATTAATTATATGAGAATCAATTATATCAATTATATGAATAATTATATCAAATTAATGGACGATCATTAATTCATAACAAAATCTTCTGTATAAACATTAGAGTATTATTTTATAAGCTTTTAGTTTATGAAGTAGTAACTACTTCAGTTAACTTTTAGCTAGTTGCGAGTAACTATCTCTTGTATTTTAATAATGTTTTTATTAATTTCTTTCTATCTATCACTATTTCGTTTCACTCCCATATAATTGTTAATTATTATAAAATTTTCTATGGTAAAAAAGTGTCGAGTTTAAAGTCTAAATTGTCTGTTAATTTAATAATGTTGTCCATATGTCATATCCTTAAAATAGATTAATTTTGATATATTAAAAATATTATTAATACATTTTAAAAATGTTAAAACTAATGTACATCAATATATTTTTTATAATACTGGACAACGACATCCCAAAAAGTCACGTGAGATATTTCAAATTCATCAAGTTTGATAGTGCAGAGGTCTTCGTAGGTAAAAGAGTGTCAACTATATTAAAATTTTAAAAATACATTTATGGTCATTAAAATATATCGATGGTCATTAATTTTAAAATTTTAAAATATTTTTAAAATATCAAAATAATATATTTTTAATGTTTAGCCGATGATAACATAAAAAAAAAGATAGTAGAGAAATCGGACTAGATATATAACCATGCATAAAAAATTAATATGCACAAGAAATATCAAATACTATGATTAATACTAGGGATGACAACGGGTCAGATCGGATACAGATAGTGTTTACTCAAAACCAAAAAATCCACCCACAACCTGTCTGTTTACTCGTCAGATAGCCCGCCTAGAAAATACTTGTGGGAATTCGTGGATACTTACAAATATTTAAAAAATGATATTTTATAAATTTTTAAAATAAAATTTAAATAAAATTACAAAACAATATATAAAAAATATAAATTAAATTAAATTTTAATTTTAATTAAATTTAATCTAATAAAATATAACTTTAATTTTAATTAAATTTAGTTTAATAAATCATAAATTAAATTTTAATTTTTTGCGAGTAACGGGTACCCGTTCGTGGGTACAGATAGTATGATATCGCAATCTAACATGTTTATACACAAGTATTCAAATACCTGCTACCTGCAAGTATCAACTATTCATCGCGAATTTTAACATTCTTTTATCTTCTATTTCTAGTTTCAAGATTACAAAATCTAGTAGAAAATCATTTTTGTCTCCACAAGATAAGAGTAAGAAATGTTATATATAGTTATAGTTATACTTTTAAAATTTTCTATTATCAATAATTGTTAGTTGTTAATTTTTTGTTAGCGGGAGAGTTGAATCCACAACCTCTCCTATCCTCCCTACTAAACCCCACCGAACCAATCTTATAACTTTATATCTTTAAATGAATTATTTATCTTAGTCTCAATGTGAGCTAGTTTATAAGAAGAGAAAGTAACTTGATTTTTGTTTTGGGTAAAAAGGGACCAACATTCTCTTATCCAATTTGTCTATCTTCACTTCCTAATATTCTTCTCTTTGCTAAGGTATCCTGTTAAAGATACTATCTAATGAATTAAAACAATTTTGAATGCATATTTAATATAATTTAAAAATATATAATTAAAATGTTATTATACGATTACTACTATTTTTATGGATAAATGCTATACTATCTATATATACCCCTATTTTCAAGAGAATAAAAAAAAACAATAGAGCTCATATAAAAGTATTTTGTCCTCATCTCTGTACTCATATAAGGTTCATAGATTATTTGCTCTACTCGATTGATCTGACAGATTGTTGTATATTGGAAGAGAAGCGTATATTTCTACTCCTTCCCTCATTTTCTTTCTTGTTTCTTATTTATATTTGATTGATTTAACAAGTTGTTATTAATATTCTTTGATTCATATATATTTATGATTGTTCTAATAATTATTATATTATTCTTATTTTTATTATTACTATTAGTATTACTTGCAAAGGATTTTGATTAGGTACAACCTAATAACGATCCAACCTCTTCTAATCATATTGATTGTCTTAGTTAATATAATTCGCTCACTCAAATATCTCTTTAATTTGATGAATAGAAGAGTTATACCTTTTCAATTTGTTTTGACAAATAACATCTCTTCTATACTCTACCATTCTATGTTTTTTTCTACACTTTTTTCTATAAATAATGTAGTCATTTCTTTTACAAATTTTTGCTTAATTAATAACTTTATATCTTTAAATGAATTATTTGTTTTAGTCTCGACGTGAACTGATTTTTGAGAAGAAGAAGTATCTTTGATTTTCATAGTTACATTCATTACTTTTGAAAACGATAATTGTTTTATATCAATATTAATATTGTTAATGATTAAAAGTTATATAATTGTTTTATGTTATTTATTCACTTATAAATTGAATTAGAAAATAATAGTAAATATCTTATTATCTTATGATTAATATATATATATATATATATATATATATATATATATATATATATATATATATTTTTATAAATAAATTATTGTCCATTGATTTGCTACATTTACTCATATGATTCATTACTCTTTATGGTAAATATTTGTATTAACTAAGTTGATTTGTTTCCTTAATGGATTACATATTGTATCTATAAATAGGACTCTTCCTAACAATAATAATACACACAAATGAGTTACTCCCTATTCTCTATTCTCTATTCTCTCTCTTATCTATTCTCTTTGTTATTAGCTTTATTTCATAATACGTTATCAACACGATGCTTCAACCAATTGAGGACTAGTGGAAGCTTTTTCTCTATAACGACAGTGCTCTGTGTGTCTCAATCCAAGCTTTTTCTAATCCTTTCTCAAATTATAATTTTAACTTATATTCTTCCTCTTGCGATAAGAATTGTTTAACTTTATCAATTTTCATCTCCGTCTTATTATTTTTATTTTTATTATGACGGTGATTATTATGATTATTTTGATGATGATTATTATTATTATTAATATTATTATTTTATGTGTTAATTCTAAACACGCGAAACGTTGCAAAATTTGGATTTGTGACCTTTGATATTACAAGGAAGAATTCCTAATATTGGATTTTAAATTTTGAAATATATTTAGATGCAATGGATATTGGAATACCATTAAATAAAGAAATAAAGCATCTAAACAACTAATTTGCTCATAACAAAAATATTGTGAAAAGAGATTTCACAAATATTGTATGCCTATGTATGGCTGGCTGGACAAAGCAATAAAGCTTTTGATGAAAAATCATGAGATCCGCCTAATCTCTGCTCCATTCCCAGAAGTGAATGTAGCAATCAATATTATGAATTTATTTCATGCCTTTGTATGGCTGAACAAAACAATGAGCTTTTGATAAAAAATCATGAAACCTATCCAAATTGGTTATGCTCCATTTCCAGAAGTGAATGCAGCAACATTTTATTTATATTTTCATGATCGATCATGATCTTGATTTTGGACATGGTTATAAAGAAAATTTCAAAGACACATTTTGTCACCAGAAGTGGCACGATAATGTGAAAAAAAGGAAAAGGAGAATGTGAAAATATTGACAAAAAGATGAAGGTATATATTATCATTACGATGGTAAAGGCCATTTGAGTTGTACTTATTGTGCACCAGAGCATCTTACAAATAATGAGAAGAACATAGAAACACACTTTACTTATGAAGATGGTGATTCTGATTATGGCCATATGGATGCTACTCATCTTGATATTGTTATTTTCTTTGCTAAAGCAAATGAAAG
>Ga0214543_1005650_pt1 | contig 22794 bp, 11 predicted proteins | sample CNSS2metaG_FD_160094 | JGI IMG/M metagenome (GOLD analysis project Ga0214543, IMG submission 160094) | Root nodule microbial communities from cowpea collected in UCLA plant growth center, Los Angeles, California, USA - CNSS2 | ecosystem: Host-associated > Plants > Roots > Nodule | place: USA... | reverse complement strand
ATATAAAGAAAGCGATGGTAAGTAATAAAGGCATAATATTGTGTTGCAGTGAAAAGTTGTGTAAAGGTTCATTTAAATATATTCCCAAATGAAAGAAATTTTACGTGAACTGATGGAAATTTTTATTATTTATTGTCATTTTAATTCCTAAAAACTCAATTATTTTTTATTATTTAAATTAAAATCAACATTTGTAATCTTTGTATTTTTGAAAAAAAACATGCTTTAATTTCTTTGTACAAATTTCTGAGAATCACTTTTAAAAAAAGGGTAAAATAATTATTTAAATACTTGGGAGTTCAAAAAGAAACTGTGGAGGTGCATGAGAGAAGTACCCACTAGGTAAATTACAGTACACCCAAAATTAAGTTTTTGGGCCTACACCTGTTGTCAAACAAACAAAAACAAAACAAAGAATCGAAAGCGTTATATATGCTTTTAGTTTGTGACCTTAAAAATATTTAAAAATAATTTATAAAAATATCATTTTAATTTCTATTAAACATATGTATTCATGACATTTTGACTCGGAAATAAATTAGTTAATAATGGTCACAAAAATTGGCATATAATCAAAAAAAATAAAAATCACAGTATTTAATAATTATTCACAATTGATAGATTAAAATAATTTGAACATACCAATTTCAATGTTAAAAACTTGTATCATTATAGAAATGTTGATTTGAAAACGCATCTCACTGATATAACAAGTGTTAAGTCAAATGCTCTCATTAGTAACAAGAAACGATATCAGCTAATCTTACCCTTAATTAAAATTTTAAAACACTTCCATTATTGACTTTGTCACATGTTATGTCTACGAATGCCACGATTACGGAAAACCATGACGTTTCTTTGAGGCACTTGGCAAGAGTTTACATATACACTAAATTAATTAATGGAATTAAGCATATGAAATATAATTAAATTATTATTTTTAAAACCTGAGGAATCATAAACATAAACAAAAATGGGGTAAAGCTTAAACAACCAGGAAAGCTTTGCTGGCTTTGTGACACTTGTTAGTGATGATTTTTTTTTCTTTCACTCGAAACTAATGAAAATAAATAAATATTTGCCGTTATGTCGAGGAATATGACAACTCCTCACTTTCTATTATGTCAAAATTATTATTTAATATCAATTATTTGAGGTAGACTATTCAATACAATTTTTCATAAGTTCAACTACATCATTTTTTTTTTGTCAGACAGGTATCACAAGAAACTTTTCCACCGCAAATATATGAAGGTTAAACTAATAATAGATGTTAAATGAATATTTTTAATGAATATCTATTTACATTTGGATATCATGGTATTTAATTTGATAACTATTATTACTTAATTTATCAACGAAAAAGTATTAACTATTTTAAAGTTATTTAAAATTCGATTATATATATATATATATATATATATATATATATATGCATGTATATATTATTTAGATCTGTAAAATTAAATTTGTTTTTAAAAAACTTAATTTTTTTATAACTTAGTAATTTATTTAAATTTACTTTCTTTAGAAAGATAAAACTTCTTTGTACTGATATTTTATTATGTAATTTTATTTTATTTATATTTTAACTTTTTATCTAACCTTTATTATGAGAATTTACTTTTAAATAATATCTAAAATTAAAATAAAAAATATTCATCAATATTTGTGGATATCACAAGAATAACAAAAATCTACTCTTTTTCGCACATTTTAAGCACTTACAGTGAGGTCCCCGCTGATGTTGAGATTGATAGTTATGATAGTTATGGAACATTGTATCTCAATTTGTGCAGTTTCGACCAAAATGTGTTTTAAAAATCCCAAAAATATCACTAATTATAATTAGATTTGTTAATAAAAGTTTTATAATGCTAATCATATAAGTAGATAATAAGTATTTGCTTCATCCATTAATTTTCTTTGATATTATATTACAATTGAAAGTCAATTTATATGAGAATTTCAAAATATTCCACAATTTCTTTTCAAACAAAAAAAAATTGTTGCAAGAAATGGAAACTCCAACAGAAACTTGTGTAATTATCATAAAATTGTTGGTCGGATCAAGCATTTATTATTAGACTAAAAGTTATTCTTGTTAGTTTGTGCATAACTTTACATTTTTTTATTTATTTAAGAGTTTTAAGGTTTAAGCATTTGATTGTAATTCAATTATTTGATTTCTGCCACAAAATAATTGATGATATCTTATAACAATCTTTTTCTCAATAATTGTCTCACTCAAAATCTCATTCTAAAATTGTGACTTAATCCACTTAATCTTCGTCACGAGATAATTGTAGATTATCGAAAAACACAATATAATTTAAACACAAATTCAATCATATAAAAAAATTGTGACCATTTTTAATCTAAAATTTTAAAATAATAAATTTACAAATCTTTACTTTTATACAATATTCTATTTTTTTTTATTTTTACTTAATGTAAAACTTATTCTTAATCTTAGATTTCTAACATTATTTCTCTGAATTCCTTTCCTTGCCTGGTGCTGACATCGAGAGATACCTCTATATTTTGTTCAAATTTTATGTCCCTCTTCGAACTTCCACCTTTCAAACAAAAACTACCACACATTTATTTTTAATTAATTTTTCTGAATTTACATTCGGCGCCTATGACACAAAGCAAAGCCACGTGTACCAGCAGCCTCTAGTCAAATCGACAAGATGTTGAAAGAAAGAGATGTTCCCACTCCATTCCTTATATTCATGAGTCCATAATTAAGCAAAACATTTTCTTCCGACACACAATAAACATACGCAAGAGAGAAAACACTGGACCGACAAGAGTAAGGTTCTTTTTTCTCTCTATTTATATGTAAAGTTTTTTCTTCAATTAAGCTTAAGCACAATATAAGTTTTTTCGTTTTCCTGAAGAAGCCGGAAAGTGATGATAGCATCAGCAACAGAATCAGAAGCAACAACTACACTTCCTCAGTCTGTAACTTAATCTCGTGTACAGAGGTACGATGTTACTTTTCTCCGTTTTCTTCATCATAATCTTTTCGCTTTTTATCAGTTTATCTCTGTAAAACAATTAATGAATACGTGATTGAATATGGAAAATACGACTTTTGTTCTTCCACCAACAATGTCATTTAATTCCAGATTTTATACACACTTCGCGGACCCTGTTAATTGCCTACCTAATTTATTCTTATACAGATTTTATAGAGAACACTTTTTTAGAAAAGAAAACTAAAAATTATTATTATTATTATTAAAATACACAAAAAAATAAGTACATAAATATCTCCTCTATCGTAAACTTTTATAAGAGAAGAGATATACAAAAAAACATTAAGTTTTCATAACAAGCTAGATCGTCGGTTTGTCTAAATTTGTTGTGGTTAATCTTATCCTTTTGTGGGGTTTACATTTCGAGACCACTTGTGAGTTTATTTCAAACATTATGAAATTCTCTTTTGAATGTAATAAACATAGCGACAATATATATGAAATGTTTTTTATTAATTAAATAAGTTAAATGATGTATTAAATTTATAGCGATGATATATATTTGAAAGCATTAAATTTATCTTTAATATATTAATATATATGTATTGTCGCATAAATCTATAAATATTATATTTTAAAATAAATATAATATGTATGTCACATCTTATATTTTAAAAATTTTAATAAAATACACGAAATAGAAAAAAAAATAATTAAGCTGATTTATGATTGCTTTTATTATTTTCTCAAAAATATTGTCAATAATTAATCATATGTTTTATTTTATAAATAAACAACACTTATTTAGTTAAGCATATAAATTATTAGGATTTAAATCTTTAACTATTAACCTATATGAAAAATGGGATGACAAACATAATAAGTGTTGGTTAGTTTTAGTAGTTGGTCTCTTATAATGATCCGTTTTCGGGTTTCTTGATCAGTCCACAAAGACAATTTTCTTAAAAAAATTACATTAATCTTATTTTAACTTTTACATTATTTTTTATCTATGAGTCTAATATTTATAACAAAATTAAAATAATTTAAGAACATGAAATTAAGATCCACATTAAATAAATATATTAAAATTAAATAAAAAATATAAACTTTTTTTCTAACTTCCTAATAAATTATAACAATTAATGAATATTAAAAACATGTAAATGTAATAATATTGACTAATGAATTTAAACATGAATCAATCAAATGATCGACAAAATCAAATAAAAATTAAAGTTTTGTCTTTTTTATATATTAAAATATAATAATTTTTGTAGAGTTACGTGAATGGATCTATCTCATTATGTTGTTAATTCACGTGAATTGTTGAATACTCAACATAAATCTAATCGGTAAACAAATTAAAATACCTAATGTCTTATGCACCTTTTATTAAGGTCAACAAGTTGAACTCGTACCTTTTTATCAAGACTACTACAAAACAAGAAATGTATTACTGATGTTGAAATTTGTCGAAAACATAAAGAGTTTGTGAATAATCAACTTTTATCAACAAATTAAAATTCGTCACTAAAAATGCAGTTAATTACTCAAATCCAAGCCACAACATCTTCAGTAGCTTTCGATCAAAGTCACTCCGATAACCTTCTAAATTTGTGATTTGAAATTAAGAATAAGTGGCATTAATCATAACGTTTAGTGTAATTGATTGGGTGAAAAAAAGTGGGATATGAGTTTCACCCCTCTCGTGTTAGTTGGAACCCTTCTCGCACTGGAAACTGGAATGTTTTGCGTTTAGAAAGAAAGAGAAATAATATGAAATGTTAATTTAATTTTGTGTAATAATTAACTGATGGAACAATCCAACATATAATTCATAAAAATTCACTCAACAATTTCAAATATAAATTTCCAGACATTAAATGCATACATATCTTTCTTTTATAAAGGTTCAGGGTGATCATATCATATATATACCACACAAAAGAAAGCCAAGGTTCATTTTAGATAAAATTAATCTAGAGACAGGGTTGTCTTTTTCATTATAATTTTACTTTTAAATTACTGTATATTAAAAACAAAACACCAACATAAGTCCGATCAATATATTATGGTGGTTTACAAATATAAAACTACCGGTGTAAATTATAAAAAGTACTACCTTAAAAGTATAATTTCCAACATTAGTATTATTTTTAAATGTCAAGTTTATTTGTCAATTTTAAAAGCAACCTTTAAAGATAACAAAGCTGAGAAAGTTATATCTTTACGAATTTGGTGCGAGTACACGAATAAATGAGTTATATCTTTATCAATAATTGTCCCACCCACTCTTGTTCAGTTCTTTGCGATCACCCGTAGTTGTGGGTTTCATTAGTAGTTTATTATATTTATGGGTTTTTAAAACTGAAGTAAATAAAAAATATATAATCTATACTTTTTCTCTTATTTTTGTATGGAGCATTAGCGACAGCCATTTTATCACTTCTGTATTCTAATTTTTTTCTCACGTAATTATAAATAATATTTACAGTACAAACAGTTATTATAAAAAACTTAGTGCCTACAATTTTTTAACCACAAGTAATATATAATAATAATAATAAATATAAGGATTAGAATTAAAAATAATAAAGGATGGTTATATCTTATTTTCGTAAAAGCTCTATGAATAGTTACAATTATTATATACACTGCACAGTAATAACTTGTATTACATGTATTATTTTTATTTATGATTATTATTTAAATATTGGATTCCATATACAAAACTCATAATCTCATCATAAAAGTTAAGTGAAATTAATTTAATATGTTTCGGTTGGATTAAGTGGTCAAATTACCCGAACCCATAAATATTGTTCTCTCTAACTTACACAAACTCATTAACATAGGCATGTCATGAATGAATACGAATCATTTGTTAAACTTTTATGTTCATTCAGCCTTCACAACACATTAGAATTTTTCACATGTGACGAGACACAACAATTTTGCCTTAATGATAAAAAATAATGGGTTCCTCAAAGTTAGGACCCCTTATCCTTTCCAAACCAAAATACTCCTTCAATTGTGGATATTCCAAATAAAGTTGATAAACAAAAAATGCTCATAATAACTCAAACAAAACTTGAACATGTGATTGTTTTTTTTTTTTTTTTTTGGCTACAAATTAGACACATATTTTACACACACTCTTCTCTCATGTGATTACATGAGTATATACACACATTTCAAATTCAATTACTCAGCCAGCTACCTCAAAGTTTTATAGATTCATCATCTTTATTGTCTTTTTTTATTATTGTTATTATTATTATTACATCATAACCAATTATGTGCAATTATGTGAGACATTTGTGTTTTCCACTATAAAAGAGGTAGAGTGCTACAGAAACAAAAGAACAAAAAAGTGACGACAAATATGGTCTTTTATCTGAAACACAATTTGATAAGTTTTGTTACCTAAAAATCTAAGTGTTTGGGCCAATTTTGTTTTGGGAACGAATGGCTTGGTGCTTATGGATATGAAAAAAAAATGATTGGGTGTGGGACATATCCAAGTCAATGTCTGAACATGATATGCATGTGCCTCCTTGAATATGATAATAGAAATGAGAACAAAATATTTACAACACTATCCCATTTTCTCCATCAATGGAAGTTTTGTTTTTACGAATTTTAAAATTTTTTATTTTAAATAAAAATGAAAATTTTAAACTTTTTAGTTTGTTTTTCTTTTTCAGTCCTCTTATTTTCAAGATTCCAAACGAAGGTAAGGTAAGTCACGGCGTCTGAATTTGCATATTGTTAGTTGTATTATTATAACTTTCAATCGTTATTATTATTACTGTATATGTATTAATGATGAAAAATCAAAATAATGTTGAAAACATGTCGGGAAATGTCTTAAGAAATAAAATTTGCGTCAATTCATAAACTAAACTACAAGAATCGATTTGTTTTATAAAATGATAACAATAAACCTTAGCAGCTATGGCGGAACCACGATTGAACTAACAAGTTGCCACTGAAGCTCATTTCACCTAAGCAAAGTCCTATAATACTAATAAACTTCTACACAAAATAATTAACTCAATTTTTTTGAACCTATTTTTAATTCCCCAATCATCCTTCAATTATCTATTTTAATTTTATTGTAGTAATATGATATGATGATCAAAAAATTATTTCAGTAGTAAATTAAAAATGAATTAAAAAAATAACCAAAATATCATTATTCTTTAAAAAAATACAAAACAGAATTCTGATACGAAAATTTCTTTTTTTTTTAATGTAAATAAATTGAAAATAAAATAATATCAAAGAACATAAAAAGAAAATATGAAAAATAATTCCAACTAGAGAGACTAAAATTTTCTGATCTTCCATTCAAACTACTACGTATAGGTGCATTAAAGTCTCTGGTCCTCAGCAATAATTTCTGGGTACTTTACTTTTTATTCATCTTACGCTTTCTTTCTTCTTTTTCTGAATTTGAAGCGTAAACAAAAGAAAGTAGATGTCAGAAAGTGAATTTTTAGATAAATATATATTTAATTTGATTTGAATTAATCAAGGTTTAACATGTGAATTTGAAGTTGAGGCCTACCCTTGTAATATTGTGAGTGGTCTCTTTAAATTTAAAGGCAATCATAAACACCATTAATATAATATAGCTATTCAAAAAGGATGATCATAGTCCATTTGGAAACAGAAATGATTATTACAGAGAATTAATGAATGAAAACATGTTTAAAATACGAATGTTCTTTCTTTCAACAACCTTAATTTATCATTGAAAAAACGGGCATTGCACTGTAACTCTTATTTTACAACTTCCACTCATTCCAAATTTGAATAACAAAGATGGCTTTTCCCATTTCATACTACTAAAAAAAACTCATATTTTCTGCCAATTTTGTTTTAAGATTTTTTTTTAGAAAATACATATAAATTTTATTATGAAAAAAAGATTTACAAGAAATTGCTGCCAATTTTTTTACAAAATATTTTGTATAAAATACTTTTCGCAACAAATTTTGTAAGAAATACGCGAATTTTATAATTTTGTAGAAAATAATTACTCACGAAGTAATTACCTGCCAATTAAATTTTTTAGAAAAGAATAGCAGGAAAAAGCCTTTTCTTGTAAATTTTTTTACCAAATTTGTAAGAAAATTCTCATGTAATATGAGAATTTGTAGTGGTGTCAGTCGCTTTTTCTATAAAATTTAATATACAATAGCTCACTTCTAGAACAAATTTTACTAGGATATAATTTAATAATATATTAAAAAAAACTTATCTGAGACATTCTCCAAATCTTCTTTTTACAACTGCTAGTTGGTACCTTCATTGAAAGCTGGGGTCGAGGGATTGTGTTACCTGTGATGTGATTCAATTATTTCTTCGTCGTGTGCGTCCATTTCATCTCATCATGAGTTATCTTTTTCGGCATTTTCTTCCATTTTCAACCAATTAGGTTGAAGAAGAATGCAACACTAATTTGCCCTTTCACCAAAGACTCACCCATTGATTGGTTGGTTGCTTTTCACGCGGTCTATTAATTAATCCACATATGATGAATGTGGAAAAAAGTTAACATAATTTAACTGGATCAATCAGTGTCAATTATACCTGAAAACTTGTGGATCAATAGTGTTGATTGGGGCCAAACAGGGTATTAGGATTTAATCCACCCACGTAAAGATTAGTATTTATCTCTTTGTTTTCTTTTTCTCTTTAATAAAAGTTTCTTCGTTTACTTCACTCTAGGGTTAACTTAGAAAACATATTTAAAACTTCTCAACGAAGAAAGTCAGTTTTTTTATTCAAATAAAACAATAATTCGAGTTTAATTAGTTAATCTTGAACCATGAAATGATTAATAGAATTTAATGGGAAACATACACATAGTTTATTAATGAATTGGCTTGTCGTATATAATGTTTTTTTATGTAAGATCTGTGTCCATGGCATGCCACGTGTTGTGGAGGTTTGACATGTGCGAGTATGGTTGATCTTATTTATTAGGACAACCTCCAACTGGCAACCTGTTAATGTCAGCAACTTGCTAATGTCCCGTGATTTTGGCCACGGACCCGCATTTTTCCATCTTTCTTTGGATACACGACGAACATGAATTAAACCATTATTATTTTTTAAATTTTTTTTGTATGAATGCGAAATAGATTAATATGAGCCACTAGATAAACGATCCAATGATGTCATTTTTCGACTGAATTGGATCCTCTTTACTTATGGAATAATCTCTAATGGTGTGGTAAACAGTAGTGTTTGTTTTTCACTCCAAGAACTCTATGTGAAAGTAAACAATAATTGTCAAAATAAATACCTGTAATTATTACTCTACAAGAAAAAAACCCAGTTTTGCTGCTTCAATATCAACTACTCACTGTTTCCACCCGGTAATAATTCGACAACGTTAGCAACTGCTGTGATGTGTTTTTTTTTTTTTTTTTATGTTCCCATCTTACATATCTATTTGCAGGTATACCTCAGTTCAGTTTCTGCCTTCACTTTCTCATTCTGCTTCATCCAAATATAGGCAATCGTAACAGTGATGAAGCAAGGATCAGCAGCAAACAACCAACAGGTACTGTGTTTATGTCTGTGGGTGTGTCTTCTCTGAAGTTGTGCATGGCTTGTTTCTGCATGCTTGTGCGAGTTGTGTTTAGTGTGTTGGGGTTAGTTGGTGTTGGGAAAATGAGGCACTGTCCAAAGGGATTGGGCTGAAATGGGCTTTTTGGGTTGGTGTTGCATGCAGCTCTTGTGGGCTAGAGTGGTTATGCGGAAATGGTTTAACATGAGCAGCAACGAGCCAGATTACAGTGCTGACCCTGATGATGATAATGAGGATGACCCTGAGACTGACTCAGACAATGAAGGTCAGTCTCTACAACTATCTTTCTACTGTTTTGAATATCTTCGTGTTTGTGTGTCTCTGCGTGTGGGTTGAATTTTCTTAGAATCTGAAAAGTGATTATGTCAAAATTGATTTTGCTATCTGTGTATGCAGGGTGGGGAAAACAGACACGTTCTGGGGACAGCAGAGGGGAACAAGCTCCAATTGAGACAAATGGTTATTTAATTTTTTCCTTCTCATATATGCAATTGCAGAGATTGGTATGATGTTTTCCCTGTTTGTTTTTATCACACCGTCTAAATATCTAATGAACTGCAGAATTTCTTCCAAGGTTAAGGAGGCAAAAGTCGTTAACTTTTAGGTCTGAATATATAAACAAGAAGGAACTGAGGTGAGGCACTAGCCTTGTGTTGATTTAGAAACAGAAGACTCTAAATGCTTTGAATTTCTCAATTCCTTTAATCTGGATTCTGATGAATATTTGTCTCTCAGAGTATGTGTTGGAACATGGAATGTTGGTGGAAGGCTTCCACCCGATGATCTTGATATTGATGATTGGCTACGCATTAACGAACCAGCTGATATCTATGTTCTTGGGTAAGCTGTTTTCTTTTCGGTCAGAATCAATATATTTTCTTTATACAAACATTTTACTCTTCTTGCAAACGAATACTTGTCCCACTTGTTTAACCAGAACATAAGATAACACATTATAATGCCCCAGTCTTCAGGAGATTGTACCATTAAATCCTGGTAACATTTTTGGTGCTGAAGATACTCGACCAGTACCAAAATGGGAGAACATTATTCGAGATACACTGAATAGAGTTAGACCAAAAGCACCAAAGATGAAATCCTTCAGTGATCCTCCATCTCCATCAAAGTTTAAGCCATCAGATGATGTGGCGGACATAGAAGAAGAAATTTTACTTGAAAGCGATAGTGACGTTGGTGAGGAAGTCCTTACGGTGGATGAAGATCACAACGTGTTTGATGGAGGGACAGATAAGCCAAGCGCAGAACAAGAAGTTTTGGCTTCAGATGCTGCTCATATTGGCAATGATTTACAGAGACAGGTTTCTGATGGAAGGAGGCTGAGTAGGCTAAATCATTTCCGTGACGAAAATGTGTCCGAGAAAACGGAAACACCGTCTTCTCAACAGACCAGTAAACTATCCAGAATGATTAGTAGTTCTGAAAGGATTGGTTTGAGTTGGCCAGAGCCACCAATGCATTTGCTATCTCAACCATTGAGTAAACCAACTTCTTTTAAATCTATCAGATCGTTTTCAGCAACAAAGTCTTTCAGAACATGCCATTCTTTCAAGCCAACCATGGATGACATAAGTTCTCTTGCTGAAATCGACCTTGAAGCTTTGATGAAGCGGAAAAGGAGATCATCATATGTAAGGATAGTGAGCAAACAGATGGTTGGGATTTTCATCACCATATGGGTTCGTCGTAGCTTGCGTAAACATATTCAGAATTTGAAGGTCTCAACTGTTGGTGTCGGTGTTATGGGCTATATTGGTAACAAGGTCTTTATCCCTTTCTTTAGAATATCTGTTTTTTTTTTTTTCTGCTTGACTTCGCAATGTTTGGTTGCTAAATCATTACATTATCATTATCTCAGAACCTTTTTTCTTGTTCCTTTCGTTATATAAAGTTTTCTGCATTACTCGCTTGCCATATATTAGGCTCTGGTATAATTTTTGGCATCAATTGTGGACTACCACTGCCACATAAAGTAATATATTGTGTGGTTGATATATGGTGTGGGCACCAATCAATGATGGCGCTTTCGTTTTACTGATTATCTCATTCAGTGATTCCACTATGTTGTGATCATTAGTGTTAGGCAAACAAGTTAACCAACTATTTAGTGTAACTTTTAGTTAAGATATTTTGGACTCTTTGAATAAGTTTCTTTGTAAGTATTTTAACAGAGAAAAATAAGAAGAAAGAAAAAAAAATGAAATGACTTCCTTCATTATCCATAAACTAATTATTAGAAACTTTTTCACACAATTTATTTATTTTTCCTTATTTTTCTCAATGAGGAGTATTTATGGAGAAAGTTGTTTTTGTTGAAGGTGATTATATTGGAAATATTGGGTGATCCTGGTATCTATCAGTGTTAATGTGATTATTAGATGATAAGAAACTTTCAAAACTTTTCAGGGATCAGTATCTATCAGCATGTCTATATACCAGACACTGTTTTGTTTCGTATGCACCCACCTTACGGCAGGTGAAAAGGAAGTAGATGAACTTAAAAGAAATGCTGATGTTCGCGAAATACACCAAAGAACCCAATTTCCTCTTGCTGATATTGGAGTTCCCAGAAAGATCCTTGATCATGAGTGAGTGAATGTTTTACATACAAAGATAAACTAAAAGGATGATTATTTGACTTTTCAATGGGATTGTTTTCATGATGATTATTCCTTTAATTCTTTTGACTGGATGCTTTAATTCTGTACTTACAAATTTGGCCTAAAACAACTATAACCACTTGATTGATTCCAATTATCTGCACTTTGCAGAAGAATAATTTGGTTGGGTGATCTGAATTATCGTATCAACTTGTCATATGAGAAAACAAGAGACTTTATCTCAAAAAAGCAATGGTCAAAATTGATTGAGAAAGACCAGGTAACAGTTTCTGATATACTCTTACTCGATATGAACTGCACAGTTTTATATACTCCATATCTGCACCTTTGATGAGAAATATGGCTCCCAGAATTTTCTAGTAAGCCTTTGTTACTGATATAACCAACTTTTCTATAACCTGATTGGGTAACTTGGACATTTCTTTTTATTAAAATTTATTTTTTTCAGGCTAATGTTTACACTGTTCCTTAGAAGTCTATATCAACTTACAACATATAAATAATTACAAACCTCATTTCAGAAGTTGATTTTATAAAATTGAGTTAGCCTTAAAATTCATCTTAATACTATTCTACTTTGGGACCGTTTTGAGAGATTTGATGTAAATAAAACTGCATAGTGATGATATTTTAATCACGTATCCTTGTTGTAACATAGATAACGTGTTCAAATGACAACAGTATCCAATAATCATGCACATGTGGAACTGTTGTAAATTCTCAATGCATGCTTCCAAGTTGAAGCAAGTTATCCATGGCGTTTTTCATTTTGGTACACCATGAAATTGATTAATGTTGAAAACCAGCATAAAAAATGAACTTAAGTGATGAGGTCGTTGTAGCTGTGTATTTTATTGACATCTTATTATGACAGCTTACAAAAGAACTGGAGAAAGGTGTATTTCGTGGTTGGTCAGAAGGTGCATTAAACTTCCCACCAACTTATAAGTATGAGATTAATTCAGAGAAATACTATGGAGAAGACCCAAAGGTTGGGAGGCGAATACCATCATGGTATGTTTCAATTTACTTTTAACTCAGATTTTGCTTCATGTTACTATCTGTTTATATATTTATTATAATTAGAAAAGTACTTAATATGGTGTAATGACCAATCTCTTAATTAACCACTCTTGTCGGCAAAATCTTTCTTTATATTTAAATGATTTTGCTTTGTAAATTTGCGATTACTTTCAGGTGTGATCGTATTCTTTCTTACGGCTTGGGAATGAGATTACTTAGATATGGAAGGACTGAACTCAAATTTTCAGACCACAGACCAGTGACGGCCACATACATGGCAGAGGTTGAGGTGTTCTCTCCAAGGAAGCTGCAGAAAGCCCTGACTTTCACTGATGCAGAGATTGAAAATGAAGAAGTCATGGCAAATTTAGGTATAGTCGAAATTTGAACTTATAACTTGTTGAAAGGATGACGTTGACTAAAGATAATATCAATTCGTAATATATAAAAGAATGCAAATCTTTCATTATAAATTAATTTTGTGAGTTAAATTAAGTTTGAAATCCACTTCTTAACATGGTATCAAATAATTATCTTTTGGAGACTTGATTTCCTTTTATTAACATGAATACAATGAAAATCTATAAAATAGTACTCCTGACATGTTTTTTGTTCACAATCTCTATTTTCTGGTGCAGAGACACTGTACGAGTTCTGAAGTATATTTGAAGGAACAACAATGGTAGCGATTGCAGTTGGATTTTTCATTTTCTTTTTATTTTTACTTAACATTTTACAGAAAACAGTGTATGATTTTTGTAAAGCATATGATGAATAAGATGTAAATGTCGTTGATAAATTGGGTATACGTATACCCAATTCACATGAATCAGCTTAACAGTGAGGGTTTGGATTAGTTTGCATAAAGTTACAAACTTCACTGCACTAAAAATTTCTGTATGCTTATAAAAATAAACAGAATGCAGATATGTGTTAGATCAATGTCAGGCATTTTCCAGATTTAGTTTAGTCGAGTGCGGTTCCAACACGCAATCAGGTGATACATATGCAGAATGCATAAGATAAACTTTCGTGTGTTTTCTCATTGCTGTTAATAAAAATGATTTTGTTTGTTATATGAAAGAATTTTATACTTTTTGTTGTTATCAAAGATGAGTATTATATTCATCAATTGCAAGACTTAAAGATTGTGGTCAGTTTTGGCTTTTTGCTACATCCCTTTAATAATTTGATTATGGTAGAATATTTTCATCGATGTTTCAATATCAATAGTTTCGATCAGATACGATAACTAATTGAATACCAATTTCATAATTGTCGCTGCCAAATCAAGAATGAATTCAGTTCATCCATTTTATGTTTAGTAATTGAATACTAATTTCACAATTTGTTCTGTTATGTAATTCTAGGGTATAATTCCCCTTTCAACTAACAAGTTCTTTCTTGAAACTTTAATTATTTATGCTAAATATTATAGTAATATATACATTAATCATATTTGTATTTTATCATTATTTATGTAATGGGAAAGAGAAAGATTAGGTTTGACAAAGTAGCAATGGGATTGTGATGGTTGAGATCCCCTAGCATGTTGGTACTTGATTGTGCACATAGATTGTTATTTTTTTTTTTGTTATTTTTATTTGACATTTATATATACACAAATTATTAGTCTATTTTACATTTATTTACATAGGCTTTGTATTGGATCGTGTGGTGTGGAAGAAGGATGACTTGCGTTGGATAAAATAAGAGTATAGTTATGATTGATGGAACACATTATCATATTAATATCTAAAGTGTGTTTTACTTTTGGTTATATATATATATATATATATATATATATATATATATATATATATATATATATATATATATATATATATATAGATATATTTTTTTTTATAATTATTGTGGGCAAGTTTTCTTTACAATTTTATCTTTATAATTATCACATTAACTATTTTGTTAATTTTGTTCTTAGTTATGTAATAAAAATGTAAAGACACAATGACAAAAATACATAATAATAAATTAAAGTTACTGTTGTAAATTTACAAGGGAATATGTTGATACTCCTTAAAAAATTATAATCATTTGACAATTAAATATATTAATATTTTAATATAAATTATTAAGATATATATACTATTAGAATATTTTGTAAAATGAATGTACTTTGTCTTATGTTGTGTCAAAGTATAATTTTTAATACAACCAGGGCGTTTTCTTTTTCGGTTCGCTTATGCCTTTTCTTTTTCTTATAATCCTATTATGAATTTTGTCGGAGAAAAAAATAAATCAGTTTTTTATTTTATTTTATTTTCAAGTAATAATAAATTTAAACTTTAAATAACCAATTATTCCAGAAAAAAAAAATCTATTTATTTTTATCCTGTAAACAAATTAGAATACACAGTTTGAAGAATGAAACTCTCGGTTTTCTTATCATCTATATTTTATTAAACTGCCAAGTGTATCAGAATACATACAGTTATGTTTTAAAAGGGATAATTTCATTCCAGAGTAGGATAGAAAATTAGAAGTGACATTTTTAATAATACTTATCATTATTATATACTCCCCATTTTAAATTGAATACTTAAATTAAAATAATTTTGTATGAATTAATAGTGGAAATCCCGGGAAATCATGAAAAGTGGAAGAATTGGCAAATAGCTGGCCACTAAACTCGGTTACATGATATGATTAGGCAGTGTTTGTGATTGTTGGAATCATGCGACGAACAAACTTAATGTCTCCACATGCTCTCCATAACAACCAAACCTTATTTTAAGTAAAAGCCTAAACCTGTTACTTTTTTACTTTACTATTTCAGTTCGATAACCACTAACACATTCAATCTAGTGGTGGGAGTGGGGCACTTAACATTTCATCAAATAATTTCTCACACTTTTGCAAAAGATGTTAGTTTTAGGTTTTCAAACATTTTAAACAAATAAATTTGCAAAGGGTATAGCAGATAAATGAAGTTTGACATTGTAGTTTGTTAGATGAGTGAGAGTGAGAACTGGGATTGGAACGTGGTTGCAAGTTGCGCACGCTATGGGAGACCAATGAGCATCATTATTATTTCACCAAATTGCAGAGAAATGAAAGTGTAGATTTCGGGAATTGATAATTTTACTCACTTTTTTTACCTACTATTTCAATTTTCTTTAAATCATCACACTGTATTATTTAAAAAAAATAAATAAAAAATAAGAAATAATTAATTAAAAATAAATAGAAAAGTGAGTCAAAATATTATTATCCATTTATTATGCATTATGATTGCATGGACTCACACCACACTACTTATATACTTTAATCATCAAGTCAACTAACATTTCCCCATAGCTGTACCCCTAACCTAACAATCAACCATTCCTTTTTTATTTTATTTCTTTTTATACAATGCATGTACCCACATTAATCACTAATTCCCCCAATAACATATCATAATACTTAGTCAAAAACTTCAACTTTATTTAATTAAACTACCTTTACATTCAAATTCTCTTCGCATAGTTAAAATTAACTTATAAGCTAATCATTAAATGATACATTTGTTTCATTAATATAGCATTTTTTAACAAAACTTTGCATTACTCATTTATTATATTAACTTACAAATTTGGTAGAATTGTTCCGATCCAACTCAAGTCCGTCCGGTAATTATCATTAAAAATAATTATCGCATTCTTGAGGTATTGTCCGTTTTGAAACGTGAAGCTCCATCACGATTTTGTCCTTCAAAAATGCCTCGAAGGAAAAGTGAAGGAAGAAACAAATATTTAAACTACGCTTGACCTCGACTCCTAAATGATAGGAGACTTATTAGTGTATTAGGACAAGAATAAAAACTACTATGTTCTGTCAATATATAACTGTTGATGATATATATTTATATTAGAATTGTTAAGTTGGGTTTATTTTATTTGTAAATGTGGTCCGCTTACGAGTTTAAATTAAGTTGAATTAAAAATATTTATAAATTTTGGTATGGAAAGAAGCTAAACTTGATTAACTTAGAATGAACTTTGAAGGAGACAAGCTCATCGATCTATAATAAAAATAAATAAATAAAATTTCAACCATTTGTTCAACATAACTAAAAAAAGTGGGAGAAATGTACATGATTTCATGGGTTTTCTTTCTCCTCTTCCTTGTCTTTTCTTTAAAAAAAATCAAAATAACTCAATTTATGAGTTGTTTTCTCTCTAATATAATAACTCAATTTATAAATAGTCTATAAACTTAATCTTTTTAAAATTTCATAATAGGCTATGGTTGGATAAAAAAACTCAGCCTAAAATTGAAAAAATAAAAGCTTATAAACATTTTTTTTAAATATCATGATAGACTATGGATAAATGAAAAAAAAAAAATCATAACCTATAGGCTACGCTTTTTTTATCAAACCATAATCCATTATGAATTTAAAAGAATATATTTTCATTTTAGTAACTCCTACATTTTATTAAACAAATTAAAAAATTCAACTAAAATTTATGAACACTATATAACTTTGTTGAATAAAAAACAAACAATATAGTTAAAAATTCAAAACCAGTATTTTTTTTTCTGAAAAATTACACTAAAAATAGATAAAAATTGATTTTTGAGTCATTCTTTTTTGTGCGAACTTCAATTAGTGTGTATTTGTTTGTAAAGTGTGTACACTCCACATATTTGTAACAAGTTTTGTTTTGGTAAGAATTGGTGTAGAAAAAACTTGAAATGTTTGTAATTTTTGTTGTGAACTTAGATGAAGAAGTACTGAAATGCAAAGTTGTTGAAAAATTTGTTTCCCTTCCACTAATGTCGTGTCTCGTCATTGTCACTACCACTTGTTCTAGCTTATCCTTCTCTTCTTCTTTGTCTTCCTTTTATTTTTCTTTTTACCCATTTTCACTTAATGTATAAAAAAATCTCATTAGATTTGGTAGTAAAATTGTCACCTTTCTTAGTGATAAAAAAACCCATTAGTAATAAAAAATATAAATTATCAACTAATTTTACCGACGAACTTTAATACATATAATTATCAACGTATTTTACATAAATTAGTGACAACCCGAGATGGGAAGCGGGTGCTACTTTTTGAATGAAATTTATTGACAAAACATTATTGATAAAATTATTTGTCGATAATACAAACTCAAATTTATTGATGGATGTTATCGATGATTTTAACCAACAAATTCATTATCGATGAATATTGTTGTCAATAGTTCAAATTCTAAGATTTGTCGATAAAATTTGTTGGTAAATTTGATACTAACGAATTTATTTCCGTTTTAAGAATTTTGCCGATAATTACAAAAATTCTTGTGGTACTCACATAGAAGAAATATCATGCATGAAAAATAAAATCTAAAAGAAAAAAAAAACATTTACTCAAAAATAAAATTTGGTTTGTCCAAAATGTCTTAAACTTTACTATTTTGTTAGTTGTAGTTTCTAATTGAAGAAAAAAAAAATGTGAAACAAAGTCAAAATCCTAAAAGGAATTTAAACAAAATTAAAAAAAAAAAAAGTAAAATTTTAAAAGTAAAAAAAAAATCATTAAAATTCTAATACATATTTGTGCCTATTACAATTTAAAAAACCATTCTTACCATTGACATTTTTTTAGTATACGAAACTTTTTTATGCCCTTTAGTTTGCACGTCAAAATTATTTTAAAAACCGTTGTGAAGAAGTCAAGATGGCTTTGTTAATTGCTATATAGCTGCATTATTTGGAAAAAAAATATTATTTTCATTTTAATACATAGTATTATTTTGTTGTGTGTTGTAGTTGTGAGGTTTCTAAACATAAAAAAATGAATCGAAAAGAAGAAAACAAAGAGTGAGTGAACATGAGATGACATGAAACTTGGTGGTTGTTGTTCATGATAATATACATTACTTTATAGTTCAAATGATGTTATTACTTTTTTAAAAATTAGTACGGCTTTGACGATAGGGTTATGTATTTTCCTAAGCGTGATAATTCAAAATGCCAGGCTGCTATGGAATGTTGCATTCGTCATTAGCCCAAACTACAAATTCCAAAAAATCTAAAATCGTAAAATTCTTGTCTAAATAAATACAAATTCCAAAAAATCTAACTTTTTATTTTCATGCTTAAACACAAAATGTAATAAAAATCCAAACACACTGTGTAGATTATAACCTCATCCAACCAAACAACGCCTTGTACCGACGTGGAAAAGTGATTAATTAAAATAGTTGTTTATTGAAATGGCCACGTCACATTAACTCTTAAATAAATCTCAATCTTCAACCTAATTAGGTGTTATTTTTTTTTATGCACTAAAGTAAATACATTCATTAAAACTCAAGGCACACTAACATGCATCCTTGCAAACACAACTTCACTGTGAGTCCTCCTTTTTAAATAATTAAAGACAAACTTTTTGAACTTAACATTAACGTAAACCACACACATTAACGTAATCTGAAGTTACTAAACTTCATTTGTCCTAACCTTCAGTTCCAATAGTTAAAATTATTATTCGTAATCTAAATCATAGAAAGACGTAACTAATATGTGCTGGAAAAGAAAACAAAGAAAATCATTATATATAAGATATAACATAATGTGATCGATGTAACACAACGCATGAATAACTTAAGGTTATTGGAGTATTACATAAAGAACTATACATTACAGAATCACTAGAAAAAGTAAAATAAACAATAATGCAAGGCCTTTGACTTTTTCAATATGATACTGTTTTTACCTCTATTATTTAAGGTTTTTCGCACAATTTATGATATTATTATTTGTTTACTCATTATTATATGTATTTAATATAGTTTTTCTAAATTGAATTAGTGTATTAAAAAACAAAAAGAGAAATTTACGAATAACGAGAACAATCTTTTTCCATTATGGAAGCAACTCGCCGACTTTAATTTTTGGTATTTAATAATGAGGCATAGCTCCATTATTATAATCCGTGTAGTAGTATTAACTAACAACTCCTCACTTCTCCTCCATTCCCATTCTACTCGTTGACCACCACTTTTCAGTTCCTTCTCCCTCCACCTTCCACCGTCCACCGTTCCTTTTCTCTTTCTCCACCGTCTTCCAACTTCTTTCACAACCTTTCTCACAAGTTTTCCTGATTCCATTCCAACCTTAACATCTACAATTACATCGCACTTCCATCATCATCATTATTAACCTCTCCACACATGCTCCATTTCGTTACCTTCTTCTGATCTCAAACTTCCCAACCCTGGCTCCGCTCTCTCCTCCCATCACTCCTTAACAACACATTTATAAAAACCATCCAATTATGTAACTCTTCCCTTTCCATATCTCAAATCCTCCCCAAAAAACACAAAAAAAAAATACATCTCCTTCTCTTGCCTTTGCAAAATCATGTAGTGCATCGTCCACTGTTATCATCCAATTATCCTTTTCTACTTTTCTTTTATATTTTTGAAATTTGAAAAAAAAAAAAGATGCCGGAATCGGAGACAGGGACGCCGACGGCGGCTTCGGTGCCGGCGACGCCGGATACTCCGGGCGGACCGCTGTTCACGTCGCTGCGTGTGGACTCGCTGTCGCACGAGCGTGACTCGTTCACCATGGCTAGATGCAAGTGCTTGCCGAGCAAAGGTCACACCTGCTTCACCGATTTCTCCGTTGGTGTTTCACTGCCCAATGTTTCTCTCACTCAAAAGGTAATACCAATCTTTCTCCGTTTTTTTGTCAACGCTACGTGTTGCATTTTTCTCGCATTTTCTTTTCGTCCGGTCGGTGATATTGTACAATTTGCTTCTGTTTTCTTTTGGTTACTGTTTACAAAATCCAAATAACTAATTCAGAAGAAAATTATTTTGGTAATGAATAATGACGAATTTATCTTAAATATATATATATATATATATATATATATATATATATATATATATCCTTGCAAATTGTTTTTATTATAAATATTTTCTCTGCTTTGTTTTCTTCTGTTCTTCTTATCTATTTCTCTCACAAACCTTCGTCATGTCATGCCTCGAAATGCGGTTTTATATGACAGCGATGAGAAATGTCAGCTCCAATTTTCATGACATGGGTGAGAAATTTGTCTAGGAGAGGTTTTTAATATGTAGAACATGGATTTGTATATTGTTTTTCTTTTTAAAATCACAAAAAATAACAAAACTCACATTATTTTTAATAAATATCTAATAAATATCTTTCTTAAGTGTCGACTCTTTAATAAAATTCTAATAGTGAAAATGTTAAATAAAAACGTAATATTAGCACTTTTGAGATACTGGTAAATTGACCGCAAGTGTCACCGTTCATATCGGACGCATTGCGTACATGCAGGCTGTGCTTTATTCTATTTCCTGTATAGTTGGCTGTAGCATATGTGCCTCCATTTACAAATAAATATTTATTTAATAAAATAATAAAATATCTGTTTTTAATCATTTTAAGTTTAAACACCATTATCAAATTCCCCATTACACAAAACAATAACATATACTAATTAAGCAGCATACATCTAATACCTACTCTTTTGTGTGGTTCATTCAACTTTTTGACTCAGGATTTTCGAGGGTTCTGTTAATGGCGCTCTCTTTCTTTTCTACGTTGCTTTTCCATCATAGTTGATGTTCATGGCTATTCACTAAGCTTTTAGTTTCTTTCTTCCAAGCTGTCCTTTTTCTTTAACTTTTTTATACACCTTCAATTGTCTATGCTCAAATTTCCTATTCTGACTTTTAAGCACATCATCATTATTGAATTCGAGTTCTCTTGTTTACCGAATATGTTTTTAAAATAACGTCTTTATTGCTTTATAAATATCATTTTAAAGTTTTTTTTTTCTAACCTTTGCGTGATACAGTAAATGATGAAATAAGAAAACATTCACAAAATAGAATGGTGTATTATTAAAGTTTGATAACCGTCAAGTGACAACAATTTTGAGACAAAATATATAATTGTGACTAAAGTAATGCACTGGCATTAGGGACATGACAATACATATCCTTTTTTCACTAAAGAATAAATAGCCTTTTATCATTGACTTAAAAAACAAATACTGTGCACAGGCATTTCAGACGTCCAAACCAGCATAACAAAAACCAAATTTTTAAAAAGTTAAAAAAGAAAAATTACCTTTTTCAGAAGTTGATTTAGGAAAAGTTAATTTTAATCTTCTTTCTTAATTTGTTCTTTTTCCTCTCTTATAAGTAGTCGTTGAGAACTTTATTAAAGGTGAAAACAAAGTTAGATAAATAACAAAAAAGAGGTGTGTCCATTTCTTTTTCTATTTTCTTGGATAACATAGTCACCTTCATAACAAAGGTCTTAGCTGCTCAAGTTCAACAAAAACATACTTGCAGTCGCTTTGGTACTTTCGTTTCATCTTTTTAGAACAAATCAGGTTTTTTCTTTTTCTTTTTCTTTTCCTGGAAAAGTTTGACTTCAGATTTTGTCCTTTAACAAAATACAAATTTCCTGATATTTTCACCGCATATTATATATATATATATATATATATATATATATATATATATATATATATTTTTTATTATATTAT
>Ga0214543_1005647_pt1 | contig 22798 bp, 10 predicted proteins | sample CNSS2metaG_FD_160094 | JGI IMG/M metagenome (GOLD analysis project Ga0214543, IMG submission 160094) | Root nodule microbial communities from cowpea collected in UCLA plant growth center, Los Angeles, California, USA - CNSS2 | ecosystem: Host-associated > Plants > Roots > Nodule | place: USA... | reverse complement strand
AATAAGAAATCGAAAGAATTCACAGTCAATTCCAATCCAATGAAGAAAAAAATATTGTTTCGAAAGGATATTAATTGCTAAGATTCGAAGAAAAAAGGATTCTTTTTAGAAATACACCAAGGAGCAAATTGATAAATTGATGATATTCGCAAAAAGAGAAAACCATACATACAAAGCATACAACAAACAAACAAAGGGTAAGCTAGAGTAGAAAACAGTTGATCATACAATCACATGCCATTTCGCAGTCCAAGCAGTATATGTCATCCAAACATGTTATGACTCCCCAAGCAATACACTAGACTCAGACTTGACTCATACGGATACATATAATCTAGTCGGATTCAACGGATGCATGCACTTGTGGTGGATATCTCTGCTCACCCCCGAGCTAAGTGTTACAAGTGTTACAATATCTCAATCCCCACACACAAGGTTAGCCCTTAATGAGTTTCAGGCCTCTTGCTACTCTCACCACAAGAGTCAGTCCGCTCTAAGTGAGACTAATTGACTCCTCAGAGCGTCAGGATGCAACCTTACCTTGAATCCTTACCAAATTATATAAATGGGGCACCACCATGAATCCCCACTAACAGGGGTCATGGTCCCGACTACTGAAGCACGACCATGAGGTCTCACCTAGAGGCTCTCGGAATTACGTACTGACCATAGACCAATCATAATCAAACAATAAAGGAATACTCATCATGCATATAAATCTCATGCCAACCTCTGTAACCAATCCTCATTCATGTCTCATGCGGAATCCATACCAACTCATTCTTCCCAAACCAAGAATATAGAATTTCCTCTCATACCAATACCATGCCACTTTAATACCAACCATTTCATTTAAATCACATGCCAAGATCATACCCAAATTTCATCATTTCTCACCCATGAACCATTCCATATCTAATATCAAATCCACACCCAACTCATCATATTCAATTCATGTTAAACTCATAAGCCACAAACCATAATTCATCTTACTCATACAAAATCACTCCATTCATGCTTTAAAATGTATAATCAGTCCAAACATATGACCAACATTCCCAAACAAAGAGAACCACAACACAAACGCACCCTTCGCCTAAGTGATGGCTCGAAAAGGGAAACAGTGCACTTACGCATATTCTCGCTTAGTTGAGACCCATTCCTCCTCATATATCAATGTACCGTGTTGTTCCTGCTAAATGATCACAAAAGTAATGCACGAAAAATAAGAACTTTACATTAACATGAAAAAGGGTTCCTTTATGAACCATTTTTTGACACTTGCACAAGGAATATGTGTGTAAGTACATGGCAGGACAAGATGCTACAAAACTTGTTTGAAACAGTTAAGTGGAATGAAAAAGTGAGACGAGTCCCTTCTAAATATGGAGAAATCTTGTAACCGTGGTTTTCGCATAAAAGACAAAAGATTATGATAAAATCCTTAAAATGTTAATGTCACATAATCTACTTATCTCAAGGTTATATTCACAAATGATAACCATAATTTTAACTATTCACATGTATTTATGATTATTCTAATGTTACGATAATAATCCATCCTAATTTGAATTTAATTTCAAATATTAGATTTTCACACCTTGTAAGATGGATGTCATGATTTAAATAATTTGTTTTTATAATAAGTACATAGATTGTTCTTTATGTTACTACAATTTACGTTCAAGTATTATATTATGTGTACGTATTTAAAAATGATAGAGTAAAAGTAAGATAAACTTATATTATCATTAAAGTTTAAATGATTTTATTTACAAAATTTTATAAATTATAGTTTTTCAGTCAAATATATTGATTTTGTATTTTAAAAAAAAAATCTACTAAAAGGTTTTTAAGAGTATTTCTACTATAAACTATTATTGTATGATATATTAAGCACTAAACTAGTATAAAAATAGCAAAATAAAACTTTATCCAACTAAAATCTATCATATTAAACACTTTTTTTTTCCATTTAGCTACTTATATAGCTTTTCTATCTAAATTGTAGTGATTCCAAATCTGCAAGATTTAGAATGATAACAACCTATTTATCTATGTACTAGTAAAAATAAATATAATATATATATATATATATATATATATATATATATATATAATATCAAATTTTATCTCATGATAATAAAAAATAAATTATTTATAAATTTATAAACCAAATAGAAAGTAATTATAAAATAAATAATAAGTAAGTAGTTCTTTTTAGAGGTAGTTATTGAATTTAAAAAAAGAGAAAGAAAGTTTATGTAACACCTCATTTAATTAATAAAGCTAATTAAAGGAAGCATCACACAAAATAATATAGAAACGCGGTCTAGGAGTTTAAACCTTACTCCTTACAATATTCGAGGCACACTATGATGCCAAAACATAACAGGATACAAGGTTCAACAATAACTCAATTTAAAGTTAAAGGATAAGCCAATACATGGGCCATAGTCCTATAACAAAGCCCAAATAGTAGGATCCAACCCAGGTGGACTACGTAGCGGAACCATCACCTCCCTGTTGACCACAGGTGTTTCTCGCATATGCTCACACCAATAAATTGATGATCATCACAAAAGGGGAAAACCACACATACAAGACATACAACACACAACAGAAGGGTAAGCTAGAGCGAAAAATAGTTTTATCATGCAATTAGATACACTTTCACAATCAATTATACATACATCATCCAAGCATGTTATGACCTTCCAAATAATACACTAAGACTCGACACGACTCATCCGGATACGTATAATTTAGTCGGATTCAACGGATGCTTGCACTTGCGGTGGATTATCCTGCTCACCCCCTAGCTAAGTGTTACAAATGTTACAATGTCTCAATCCCCCACATACAAGGTCAGCCCTTAATGAGTTTCAGGCCTCCTCCTACTCTCACCACAAGAGTTCGTTCTCTCTATGTGAGACTAACTGACTCCTTAGAGTGTCAGGATGCAACCTTACCTTGAATCCTTACCAAATTATATAGATGAGGCACCACCATGGACTCCCACTATCAGGGGCCATGGAATTACGTCCCGACTACTGAAGCACGACCTTGAAATCTCACATAGAGATTTCAAAGAATTACGTACTGACCTCATACCAATCATATTCAAACAGCCAAGTAATATTTATCATGCATATACATCCCATGTCAACCTTTATAACCAACCCCTTTTATATTCCAGGTCAAAACCATACCAACTCATCATCCTCCATCCATGAATATAGAATCCTCTCTCATATCAATACCATGCCACTTTCATAACCAACCATTTCATGTTCATTACATGCCAAGAATTATCCAAGTTCATCATTTACAACTCATACACCCTCCCACTCATGCATATTCATTCACCTCATGCCATTATATAATAACCCAATCAAATCCATGCCAAGCATCCAAGAACAGAGAAAATATCAAACCAGGACGCACTCTCGCCTAGCTCCTCGCTTAGGCTGAAGCGTCTCGCACAAGCGAGAGGGTCTCTCGCTCAGGCGAGCTCCCTCCGCCTAGGCGAGAGCTCGACACACAAGAACAATGGCCTCTGCATATTCTTAATTAGGTGAGACTCCCCTCGCCTGAGCGAGACGCTCGCTCGCTCAAAACTGAGTTGGTCGCTTGAGCGACCACTTGCGTCAAAAGACCTGGGCGAGTCTCTACTCATCTCTCCTAGGCGAGGCAAGGTCGCTTGGGCGAGATTATCAGCCCTCGCCACTGTTCGCACCTGCATCAGCCACATACATATGCTAAATAAAATAACCAGACAATCCAGGCATCCACAGTAGTACACAACTCAAGAATCATGAAACCAAAAATAGTACAAACCACAATCACACCAGACAAAAGGGTTCTAGCTTTCCTTACCTAGAAATAGCTAGCAGAAAACCCTGACCCCCAAGCTAGTGAATACGACAAACCTCGGAGCAGATTCGCGAACTGGAAATATGGCAGAACAGATTCAAATCGGGTTACTAAGGTGAACCCTAGCTAGATTCACGTCAATAGAGTCAGAAATAAGGAAAGTGTGGTTAGCGAATCAACTTACGTGAGGGAAGAACGAAGTCGAACTAACTTGAACGGGACGAAGGAGCAAACCCTAACATAGCTGTTTTGGAAAGATTGAGAGAGATTACGTGTTTCTGTGAAACGGGTGAAAGTGAGAGTGTTAGGGCAGATTAAGTCTGGACCCCCTTTGGACCAGCCCTAGGCTCAAACGATTTTAGGACAACTTTTTACAATTTAGGACAAAGTAGAAAGTGGGCCTTTTAGTTTCAAAATAAAACAATAAAGATAAAATTAACCATGAAATATGCACAGCCAAATAACTGTTATAAATAATGATAAATAGATATCTACCGAGATACAAATAGTTATAAATAAATATCTATATGTATATATATATATATATGTATATTCTAAATTATATATATTAGTAAAAGCATATGTACATCTATGTTAACTTTTTTTATAATAACAAAAGTAATAAATAATTATTTTAATCAAAAAATAAAAAAAATGTTAAATAGAAAAATTATTTAAAAGATAAATAATGGTAAATCTTGTTATATATATATATATATATATATATATATATATATATAATGGTAAATCTCGTTTCTTTATGATAATAAAAAGGAATTAAATTATTATATCTTAATTATAAAATTAAATATACATAATTTTTATAATTTTTTTGTACATAGTTATTAGTTTAAAAAATAGTTAAGTTTAAAAAAACAGTCAAATTGAAGAAAAAGTTTTTGAAAAAAGAGGCATTAATACTAAAATTGCTATGAAAAAGCTATTTTAATTTAAAAAAATTACTTAAAAAGTAAAATTGGAAACAAAACGTTTTAAAAAAAGAATTTTGTTTATATTTAATTCTTTTATTTAAAATAATTGTTTTGGAATAAAATTAGAGTATAAAAGGTATTTTATATAATACCATATATACTAATAAATGATAAGATATTGACTTTTATAATACTTTTAAAAAAGTATTTAGTAATGTAAAAATATCAACATTAACGGTTTATGAAATGAATTTTTGAAAATTTTATTTTGAAATAATAAGATTAAATAGTTTTGAAAATAAAAAGTATTTTATACCTATTTTCTACTATTACAAGTCGGTGTTTTGTAAGATTAAGTTATGTTTAGAGTATCAAAAGTATGAGCTAGTTTCCATCATAACGAAATTTATTGTTTGTTGGGTCTATTGTTTTATTCGTTATCGCAGTGCCATCGAACAACCCATTATTTTCTAGTTCATTTCTTAAAAGAGATCTTACATTGTGTTTGGATTAGGAATTTTGAATTTCAATAAATTGAAATACATTAATATTTGAATTACTTACAATTGAATTGTCTTTATTTCTTAAATAGTCTCTTTTGGATAGAGTAATTGAAATATCGCAGATTTTAATTTTCTTGTTTGTATAAAATAATTTAATTTCTCTTTTAAGATAAAAATTATATTTTAAAAATATTTGGATTACTCAACTCTATCCTTCCGTTCGAATTGATTTAGCTTAACCTTCGACTAGGGACCACTTGTCTCAACCTTCGAGTTAGGCTAACTTGTCCCAACCTTTGGCCCGACTGACTAATCCCTGACCTTAAACCCAACAAAGTTATCTCAACCATTGGTCACAATTGACTTTTCTTAACCTTTGGCCTAATTGATTCGTCTTGTCCTTCGACCCAAGTTGACTTGTCTTGATCTTCGGCCCGAGTCAACTTGCTCGACCTTTGACTCGGGTTGAATGACTCGACTTTTGGTCTAGGTCGAATGACTCGACCTTTGGTCTAGGTCGAATGACTCGACCTTTGGTCCAGGTCGAATGATTCCACCTTCGACTTAAGCCAACTTGATTCGACTTTCAACCCAGCCTAAATCGACTCGACCTTCGTCTCGAGTTGACTCGACTCGACCTTCGACCTAGGTTGACTCGTCTCGACCTTCGACCTAGGTTGACTCGTCTCGACCTTCGGCCTAGGTTTACTCGTCTCGACCTTCGGTCTAAGCCGACTCGACCCGACCATCGGCCTAAGTTGACTTGACTCGACCTTCATCTTGTAGTTTGGGTCGACTTGTCTCGACCTTCGGCCTAAATTAACTTGTCACAACCTTAGGCTTGGATCAATTTGTCTCTACCTTCGGCCCATGCCGACCCATCTTGACCTTCGAGCCAGGTTGAATTAGCTTGACCTTTGGTCTAGGCCAAATTAGCTCGACCTTTAGCCTATGCTGACTCATCTCAACTCCAACTGACTTGCCTCAACCATGGGTCTAAGTCGACCTGTTTTGACCTTCGGCTCGGACCGACCCATCTCAACCTTCAACTTGAACCTTCTAGCTTTGAACTCTGGGTCAGACTGAATCAACTTTCCACCCGGGCCAACTCGATTGATCCTTTAGCCCAAGCCGACTCAACTAAGCCTTTAGTACAAGTAGACTCTTCTAAGCGAACTTATTTCGAGCTTCGTAAGTAAGGTGAGGATGGAGTAAAAATGAGTGAAATTTCAAATTATTTATAATTTTAGATTATTTAAAATCCTTCTACTTTATTAATTTGAAATAGCTTCCAAAATTTTATTTCTTTCTAAATACTTTATCCAAATATATATTTTTTGTATAAAAGTTTTTAAATTCTTCAAATAAATTAAATACCCTTCTAAATTATTTCATCCAAACACAATGAATGGAATAATTGAAATACTACAGAAATATCTATATACAAATATCAATATCTCTAAAGTAATGATTACAAAAAAAGATTTATAGCATTTTACGACATCACACTTGTAATTATTTCTATATCTTATTGTAACTTAAAAATTTTTCCCGACTACACAATTAATCTCAAAAACTTAAAAGACAATTATTATATCAAGTACTTTTCAAGCAAATCACAACTAGAATAGATGTAACGTCCCATTTAATCGATAAGCATAATTAAAGAAACGTCACACTGAATAAAGTAGCAACGCAGTCTTGGAATCTTAAACCTAACTCCTTACAACCCAAGGCACACCATGATGCCCAAAAAGAAACAAGTTATCAAGTTTACTAGAATTAAGTAGAAATTTAAAGACGGGCAAGTACATGGGCCGTAGCCCTAAAAAAAGTCCCAAGAAGGACAAGAAGTCTAGCCCGAGAAGACTAGGCAGCGGAATCATCTCTCTGTTGACCACGAGTACCTCTCGCATCTGCTCCTATCAATAAATTGATGATCATCATAAAAGTAGAAGAACAACATACAAAGCAATCAAACAAGCAAAAGGTAAGCTAGAGCCAACAAGATTTTTATCATGCAATCAAATATACCTTCACAGTCCCATATACATATATCATCCAAGCATTTTATAACCTTTCAATGAATACACTAAGACTCGACTCAACTCATCCGAATACATATAACCTGATCAGATTCAGCGGATGCTTGCACTTGTGGTGGATACCTCTGCTCACCCCCGAGCTGCTCACCCCCGAGCTATGTGTTACAAGTGTTACAATGAATCAATTTCCCTCACGCACAAGGTTAGCCCTTAATGAGTTTCAGGCCTCCTGCTACTCTCACCACAAGAGTCAGTCCGCTCTAAGTGAGACTAAATGACTCCTTCGAGTGTCAGGATGCAATCCTTACCTTGAATCCTTACCAAGTTATATAGATGGGCCACCACCATGGACTCCTTCGAAAGTCTCACTTAGAGACTTATGGATTTACGTACTGACCACATACCACATATATTCAAACAACCAAATAATATTAATCATGCATTTAAATCTCATGCCAACCTTTGTACCCATTCCTCATCCATATTCCATGTTGAATCAATAATAACTCATCCTTCCCAAACTACGAATATAGAATTGTACCTTATGTCGATACCATGTCAAGAGTCATCCTTTCTTATCCATGAATCTTTCCATATCTCATATCAAATCCATACCCAACTCATCGTATTCAATCCATGAAACCAACCATACATGTAAATGCCCAAATCATATTGAACTCATCTATTACAAACTATAGATTATCTCATTCATACATAATCACCCAATTCATACTTTAAGAGCAAGATCAACACAAACATAGAGCCAACAATTCAGAACCAAGAAACAACCAAACAGGTCGCATTCTCGCTCAGCTTCTCGCTTAGGCAGAAAGGCCTCGCTCAGGCGAGCTCCTTTCGCCTAGGTGAGAGCTCGACATTAGGAATAGTGGCCTTCAGCTCCTTCTCACTTAGGCGAGACTTCCCTCGCTTGAGCGTCGCTTGAGCGAGACACTCGCTCGCTCAAAGCGTGGTTAGTCGCTTGAGCGAGACACTCGCTCGCTCAAAGCCTGGTTAGTCGCTTGAGCGACAACTCGCATGAAATGGCCTGAGCAAGCCTCTGTTAATCTCACCTAGGAGAGACATGCTCGCTTGGGCGAGAAAACCAGTGCTCACCACTATTCTCTCGTGCAACAGTCACCCAAACACGCCCTAAACAGTGCAAACATGTATTCCAACAACTCATATTCACACACAGTCTAGTTAATCATGAAATAAACGTACAACAAGTAAATCTCACGGAATATACAAAAGGATCTAGCTTCCCTTACCTGGAAAGAGGCTAATAACAGACTGTGACCCTTAAGCCAATGAACCCAACAGCTCCAACAGCAGGTTTACGAACTCGAACAGCGGCACAGAGTGAATAACAGGGTTACTACGGTGAACCCTAACAGAAACCACAAAAACAAACTTAGAAAGGAGGGAGTATGGTTCAAGGACCAACTTACGTGAGACGAGGTGAGCTTTTGAGCTAAGACGAACAAAAGGGAACCAAACCCTAGCAGAGCTTCTGTTGATGGGGAAAGGGAGAGAGTAAGGTACTATTTTCCCAAGAATGGCAGAAATGAGAGGGATTAGGCTGCCTTAGGGGCTTTGGACACCCTATGGGCCAGTCCTTAGGCCCAACAGATAGGGCTAGGCCCCTTTAAATTTTAGGGCAGAAATAGAGGATTTTACAATAGAAATTGTGTATTTTTGTATTGGGCATTTATATTTGTTTCTTTGTGAATGTAATTAGAAATTTTATTTGAACATTATTTGTTATTCAACTAATTAGATGCTTATCATGAGTTTAATAGTCTTAATATAAATAGGTTTTGTTGACACCTTTTTAAGAAGTTTAGACTATTTTGAAATAGAAGATTATGTTTTGAGTTTTTCTCTAGGTTGAGCATTTATTAGTCATTCTTGTAGTTTTTTGTTCATTTTCCTATCTCCTTTTACATTTCTACATTTTTATTTTGTTTTTTAATTGTTGGTGAAAATCCTCGAAAATGATCATTCTCTCTTATATGTAATTAGAAAAGTTTATCAGTACTTTGCTGATAAAGAAAAAACATGAAGTTTATCAGAAATATAAGAGAAATTTTTTCTCATGACTTGCACCTCTAGTGCAACCTAATATCCGTTTTGCTCCCCAAGATTAACACAACAGGGATCAAGACCTAAGAAGTGTATCCAACAATCAAGGAATAATCACAAGATTCAAGACTAAAACGAGAGAAAAAGAAAATGAAATTCAACAACTAAAAGAGGCTACAAAAGAAAGCTGGTGACAGATAAAAGTTATGAAACTAAATAATTGTTTTGAGAAAACAGTAAGAACAAAAAAAAGTTTAATTGTCACCATTTTATTCCAACGCAATCCCATCTAAGTTAATCTTGGTGATAAAGAAATAGCTCAAACTCGAGACATTGGATTTGTTACAAGATTCTGATACCATTGTTACGAAAAAGTTAACCTATTCGTGCAAGGATACAAAATTCCTTAAACAAAACTCTTAAATTAAGATCATACAAGTAAAGGGTGATAATGTATACTCTAGTTGCTTTTGTTTGATGAATGTAGTAGTGTACATAAGTAATTCTACATGCAGTTTTTTTTAATATAGCAAATTATTCTATTCATCTCAGTTATTGTCAAAGGGTTGTAATTGGCATGTGCCAAAAACTAGTTGCAAGTTACTCTCCCCAAAAGTGAAAACTCATATGGGGTAGGAACTCATCATGAAATCTTCTTAGCCTTTCATGTCCAAATGTTACATACTAAAAGTCCTAGCAATTCCAGCTGAAACCATTCAAATCAAATTGTTGGCAGTGAGAAGAAGCATCATTATCATCATGGGAATTCAGGTCCAGTTTCACTTCAAAGTTTGGAAGTCTATAATCTGAAGAAATCTTCTCATGGTTGTTCAATTTAATTGCCATTCTCCCAGTTTCTGAAAGAGTTGTTCTCCCAAATTTTTCCTCTTCTACAACTCCAACATTCATGGATAAGAGGCTTGAAGGCCTTTCTTGTAAAAAATCTCCCTTCACTACTTTACCATCACTTGATGAGGAAACAAACATCATATTCTGCTTCATATCTTCACTCAATGTGAGATCAGGCTTTAACTGCATTGACTCTTCCACACAATCTTTTGAAACTGAAAATGGAGGGCCATTGTAGGCTATCAGATTCAGGCTCATGTTATGTGTTTCTCTGTCTCTTTGTGATTCCTCACTATAGGTCAAGAAACTCCCCATTGAACACTCTTGTGTTTGCTGAGGCCACAGGACCTGAAGTTCTTTCAGTTCTGAAAATTTTGTGTCAAGACTCTGAGAGGATACTCTTGATGCCAGTTCTGATAATTGAACTTTGGCAGCTTCAACACCCTCTGCACCTATATTTTGTCTTCCTAGTGTTTCTTGTGCCTTTTCCAACACTGCCTGAAGGTACTTCCCTTGTGCCTCTATCCTTAGCTGCAAGTGTCGCTGTACCTGCTTAAAGAGTGAAGAAAAAGAATCAGAACAGAAACAATTTGCAAACTCCAATGTATCTTGGAAACAGACAAATTTTGGATTCTGAAAACAAAACTGTGAAATACTTGAGCTTCTACTAAATGTTTTTAGACCAGTGAATAGATATACAAGACTCAAACAATAAGTTTTCTAACACTGGTTCAGATGAAATTACTGTTACCATTCTAAATTGAATAACACAAAAATTACTGTTCAGATTCATGAATTTTGATGGGTCTAATGTGGAGACAATTCATTGAGGAGATACAACAACAATGAGAAGAACCTATAAATAATTCATGTACTACTCAAAGTTTTTTACAGCAAGTAGTAAGACTAGAGAGTTGTTTATCTAGAAAGATTATTTGTCACTACCGAGTCTATGCAGGTAAGGGATTGACACAAATTTCGACCCAAAACTTTAAGATAATGGATTTAATGGATTTATAGGTCTTCTACCTTATATCTTGCTCAACTTTTTTATTTTTACCCGATATGAGACTTAAACTCACTTCGATTTCTAACAAATTTTATTGTGTATGTATTATATTTTACTTTTGCTTAAAATCTTCCATTCAAAGTACAAGTGACCATTGCAAATGTTTTCTGGCTTGTTTCCTAATTTATCAATGGACATTAAATTTGGAAGTTCAAAGATGTTCTATACCTCAAGCTGTTCATGCAGTCTTCTTTGTACTTCGATTTGCATCTGTAACGCATCATTTATTTCTGAATTTCTGGATTGAGGATTTATTATTGTTAGTGTTGCTTCTCATTGGAAACTTGATGACAACATAATGATGGAAACTAGAAAGTTTTCTTACTTGTTTGTCTGTAGGCCTATGCTTAAATGTTTCATTTGAATTCCACTTGCTTCTGAGATTCTGCCTGTTGCTTCTGTGGTTGATGCCAATAAGATAAATTCATTTTCAAATTATATGATTAGTAAAAGATAGGTCCTGTGTAGTTCATAATATTCAATTAAAAATACATGGAAAACACATCAAAAGAGAAGTTCTCTCACCAATTTTATTGTTGCCAGTATTGGTTTGTCCATGCATATTTTTACTGATTCTGTACTTCTGCCAAGGAGAAAGAGAAATTAATAACTAAACACAAATACATATGCACTAACAAGATAATGAATACAAATCATTTCAACTCTGTTTTCCTAGTAAATGCGTGAGCAAGTTCTGCTGCAATATAAGTAGCAGATTTGTCTAGGTGTTTTCTTTCTTTCACTATCTGAATTTCAGTGTTTGTATATAAGATTATCATAATTGTACTAGAATCTGAAATTCTATCACGATTTTGTTTTTAAAATACGCATCGGTTGGAAGAAGAATGTGTATTTAAATTATCTTTGGCTTCGACTCCTAAATCATGTGGGACTATTGGATATACCGGAGCAAGTGACATCACAAAAACTAAATAAAAATTATCTTAATTATTCTGGTAATTGGAATGACATGTTACCTGTAGATGACTCTTTAAGTGGTAGAGAGTAAGCCCAGGAATCCCCATCAGTTTCAAAACTGTTTTGGGTGTGGCTTCTGCAAAGCAAGAGCAATCAATATAAGCTTAAAAATTATAGATTTCTGATTCAAAATCTGTTCATGATTTTCATTGACTCACTGTCTGCTCCTCCAAGTTGATTAACTGCTTCTATGAACCGTTCATGAAGATCTGGTGTCCATTTTAGTCTAGGCTTAGCATCAGTTGAAAGAACAAGTCCTGAATCACCAGCACCATTGCCTCCTTGCATCATCATATGCCTCTCAGTGGGGCTGTGCATCCTTAAAGCATGCATGTTTCTTGCTTGTTGCTGCTGCTGCTGCTGCTGATAGTACATTATCTTTCAAGCCAAAAAAAAATGATCTTGTTACTCTATATAGAAGCACAAGAAAATATTCAAAGGGCAACCAACTAGACTCTAACTTAAAACTTTGACAAGGCAAAAACTGTACTGTTTCACAAAGGGTTTCCCTCAATATTTTACTACGTACAAAATCATATATTTACCTGTCAAGTAACACCCAGGATCCAAACAGCAAAACCCTATAAATAAAGTGAATATGATTTTCCTGTAATTTTGAAGAGCACTTCTTTGGTGTTTGAACTAAAATATGTGAAAGTTTCTACAACTGCTCTTGCATGTCTTTTTTCTCCTTGACAAGATCTTCACAAGCCTTGGTTGTACTCAATGATGTCCTTATAAAGAAAATGGCCTTAGGAAAGTGGCCTTGTGAGGCATAGAATCTTGGACAGAAGCAACTCAAAAACTGAACTTGATCCAATATATTTCGTAGCTACTTGAAAAGAGATGTCATTCTTCTTACTTTCTTCTTTGTGGGCTCTCTTCAGTTCTACTTTTGATTTGAAGAAAGCACTTGTCCATTGGAATTGTGTGCATTATACTTTCTGTGACACCTCACCTCACACGTTGCATTTGGTATAGAAATTGACCCATCAATTTATATCAGTGTGCACCTGCATTTGTTTTTGTCCCACTGGCAAATGCAGGAATCATATTCCAAAAGTTTAGAGAAGAATTCTGTGACTTGAATTATAGAATCAACTTTTCCTTTTTCCTTGAAAGCATCAGAAACCACACTTCTTCCCCTATGTTTTTCAAGAAATATTCTTGGCTTCCAACTCCTTAGTCCTTTTCACTAGCATAGGTAATTGAGACAATTTATAGTACACGAATTTATCTATAAGCAATTTCTTCAATAATGCCAATGAAAATTTGCTGAATTTAATCTACATTGGAGATTGTAGCTGAGGAAACCAAATCACCTGTGACTTCTTTAATATAAAGTAATACATCAACCGAGAATATTATGTTTCATTTGAAAATAAAAGGAGTTTAAGTTCAGTATATGGTTAGTGTGAACCAATAAGAAAACATGAGAGGGAAGAATTTTAAAGTATTTATTCTAAAAATGAACAAACTTGTTTTAATACCATGTTAAAAAATAAAATATAAGACTAACTCAACCTAACAAAACCAATTTATGAGGTGAGACTTGCACTGTATATTGTAAATTGGTCTTATATCTAGTCGATGTGGAGATTTCAACACTGGTCAAACAAATATAAAATTCTATATACATTTTCGGTGTATGTAAGAGGATATACTATTTTCCAATAAAAAGATTTTCTTCATCAAATATTGTCTTTGAATAGGAAAGTAAACAAAATCTGTTTGGTAGAAACTAGAGAGAGATTAAAATGTAAAATTAGTGATACTTGGAAACTGTAGAAAACAGTGATGTTGTAACTAGAAAAGCTTGAAATAGATATGTTGCAGATACATTGAAGAAAAGGAATTATAATGGAGAGATGCTTTTCTTGAAGTCCTTTGATTTTATTTTATGAAAGAAAGGAACAGAATAAGAACACATTCTGTTTTGTCTTGTCTGGTAAGTTTGGTGCTTATGTGACCAATAGAGAATAAACTTGAGAAAAAAGAGAGGATGTAGAAGTATTCATGCTGCCGGCTTTGCCTTGACGAATCCTAAGTTGGTGGGACCATATGACAAGACAAAAGAGTAGTGACTAGTGAGTGTACTTTGGTTCCTTTATAATTGCATATCATTTAGGACATTTGTAACCACTGGAGTGGAACACTTGTCTTTAAGTGCTTGGAGTTGCATATTCTCTTTGAATCCATGCAGATACACATCAATACCAGGATCACACTCTTTCACATATTCTTTTAAACCAACTCACTCTTGCTGCTTGAAATTTATTAAAACTCACCAGATTTGGCAGATGTCACAGCTCACTTAACGACCCTTTCTTGATTTTTGAAGTTTTTGATGAATTTTAATCATCAATGTGTTAAGTATAATGTGTTTCTACCAAACCTGTGTTAGAACATGAACTATACACTTCCCTAGACCGATAAACTTATCCATTCTATACTTTTTTTTGTGGGTTGAATAACCTTTGATGTAAAATTGGAATTCATCCTATCCGAAATTTGTATATATTTTGGTCCAAAAGTTTAAAATTTAATGAATATAGTACTTTTAATCCAATTATATTAAATTTGCTTGATGTGTCAAATGTGTTTTATGCAAACATTTGATTTGTTTACACCGTTTGACATATTCATGCTTCGATGTCAGCTGAGATGAACCCACTTTCATGATATTGTAGTGGTTTAGTAATTGTGTTGTTCTCGATTTTTTTAAGTTGCTTTTTCATTGTAATTATAACAGTGCAATGTGATTTTATTTCAAAGTCTCAAACAACACAAATAATGATAGTTAAACTTTGAAGCAGTGCACATAATATGCAATTTTCATAAAAAAATTAAATGTTGAACTACAAGAACTTAATCGAGTCTTTAGATGTCAAAAGAATCGAATGTTGAACTACAAGAGTTTAGTCATGTCTTGAGATGTCAAAATGAACATTAATGTTTAGTATAAATTTTTTTTAGGCTTAATTACACATTTGGTCATTGTATTTGTTCAATTTCATCTCCTTTTTTTTTTTGTTTAATTTAGTCATCCTATATTCTTTAAAATAGACAAATTTGATCTTTCTATTAAGTGATGTTATCGTTGTGTTCATACATGTCACGTGTTAATTTATGAAATTTTCAATTTTTTTTAAAACATAAACTATCATGTGCTAGATCATGGTCATGCCACGTGTCAGTTTTATTATCACTTGACAGTAGTTATTTTCAATTTAATACATATATTTAGAGATGACAAAATAAGTCAGGCCAAACCGACTAGCCCGTGCTAGCCTACCCAAAAGGGTCTGGTCGGGACAGAGAAATTAATCCACCAACCTGCATCAACTCGACCCGTCCCAACTCGTCAACTTGTAGGCCAGCCCACGACTCAAGTCGGGCTAGGCCGTGGCCCGTTTTGTTAAAAAATAAATAAACATGTGCTTTGTTGTGCAAGTGCAACACATTCTCATTTCTTCTCTTCTCAGACTCTCATACTCTCATCTCAGCTTCTATCATCTCATTATCTCATGACAAGCGTGATCCGAGCCACTAGTGCGACCATATATTTACTTTGATTAAAAATGAAAACTTTAATCAATAATTGAAAATGTACTTTGAGAATGTTTTTGCTAATAATGGAGAATGTGTTTTGATTAAAGGTGAAAATCTTAATAAGAATTAATCCATAATTTACTTTAGATAAATTTTACTTGTGGAATCAACCTGTTTTCATTTTATTGTTTAAATCCTTTTTTCTTTTTGAAATTTGTTTCTTTATTTTATTTTATTATTTCAAATTTATTATCTTTATTTTCTTTCGTTATTTTTATTAATTTATTTTGACTAAACTTTTTAGTGTAAAAAATAATTTATTAGAAATCAATTATGAGTTTTTGGAGAGATGAATTTGGGTTACCCATACTAATCATTTTAACTAGTTACTTAAGAATACTATAACGGTTAGAAAAATAGTATTAATTTGATTGTTTTAACAACACGTTATCCTTTTCCGAGACTATTCACTACATGTGCTATAAGCTATATCTTCTACTAAATTTATCTGGTATAATCTAGAAAGCATAACAAGATTTTAGTAAAAAAGTTTCACCTACAATTTGAAGTGTTACCATACACCACCCCACATGAAAGTGTTATTGGTTGAATTAACTTCAAGAGATTTTACCTCAACTTTGCCTAAACTAAATAGTTTCCAATGATGGTATAAAGTCTATATGTGGAAGATGAATTAATCATTTTGATATAATAGTTGATATTGTGTTTAGGAAGAATTTGCAAAAGCCATGATAAGTGGCAAAGCATTATTCCCAAATACATTGCCTGCATATAGATAAAAAGAACCCTGAAAAAAATAATTGAGCAACATTGGTGTCACTATCCAGAGGTATAATAAAAGAGGTGCTGCATCATAACCTCTGAAAGTGATAGTTTAGGTCTCAACGCTTCATTTGGTAAAATTTTCATAAATATTTAAAAATAAGATGAGTTTAGGATTTAGTTTTGTTATGATTGATTGAGTGGCATCTACCAAGTAAGAATTGATGCTACATGCAACAATGATTAGGGTCGAACATTTATCACTAGGTGGACAACTATAGTCATTAATCAGAGCGCAACTCTTTTTACTTAAGAGTGTAACAGTCCAAACATCACAATTCGATTGTGACCTGTTGGGAATAATCCAAGTGTGAATCAAAGTCCCATATTAGATAAAATAGACAAAGTTAAACACTATATAAGAATAAAGACCCACACTATTGCCATAAGGTTTTGGGGTTAAAGTGGTGTCAAAAGCCTTATATATGTAAGATTAATGTCATATAACCCTATGAAATCACAATCTCTCAATGACTATATACCATAACCTCATATATAACGTAAACAATTGATGCCACCTGAAACAAGTTTAAATTTGAACATATGAATTAATGAATCTATGCAAGTATTATTAAAGGTCAAATTTAAACCTAAACTAAGGTGAGTCCGAACTCTTTTTCTTAAATTCAAAGTTTAAACATAAAAGGTTGAGTTTAATCTAAAGCTGAGTCCTTAGTTAAATAGTATAATTTTAAAAATCATTTAGCTTAATCACACAATATTTTATAATAAATTATTTCATTCTTAGAGTTTGGGTATGCAGGTCGATCATTCCATGATTTGTGTTGAGATGAAGTATTTTCCCATTTTTAGTATAACATACATATCCTAATGTTGTGTTTGGATGAGGTAATTTAATGGAGTAATTCATTTATTTGAAGAAATTGGAATGTTTTGAAGTCAAATGACTTGTTTGGATGAAAAAAATTAAAAGAAAATTGAAATCGAGAAATTTTCAAGAATGTATTTGAAAAAACTAAAATAGTGTAATTTGAAATTTACTAAAAAAGAAGAAAATTGAAATTTTACTCCTAGAACGAGTAGGTCCAGAACGAAGGTCGAGTTAAGTCGGCACAGACGGATAGTTAAGGCGAATTGACTTGGGTCGAAGGAACAACCGAGTCAGCTGGGGTCGAAAGTCAAGCCGAGTCAACCTAGGATGAATATTCGTGAGTTGACCCGAACCGAAAGTCAAGATGAGTTATTGTGAATCGAGAGTCGAGCTAACTCAACTCGAGCTCAAGAGTGAAACTAAATTTGTCTTAAAATAAAAATTAAATTGTTTTATAAAAAAAATGAAATCTAATATATTTTAGTTACTCTATCCAAACAAACTATTTGATAATTGAAGGGAATTCAATTATAAATAATTCAAATACTGATATTTCAATTTCTTGGAATTTTTGAAATCTTTCATCCAAATACATGGTAAGACAAATATTCTTGAAGAAAATATTTTCATTAAAGATTTTGATATTAGATCCATAAGGACACCGTTTTCTAAGATATCTTCCAATAATATATTTTCACAATAAACATGCACTTATTTGAATCAAGAGATAAACTTTCTTGTATTTCATCCACAATTTAATTATATCACATATTCTATTACTAACTTAAACATTCGTGTCTTTAGCAGATCCAAAGAAAGAAAATCTCATTCCGAAAATATATATATATATATATATATATATATATATATATCTAAAGTAAAGAAAAATGTGTTAATTTGGCGTTAAAAGTTTACATTTTATAATCATGTGAGCTTCATGCTGACAAATTAGTCCTTTCAGGAATTTAAACAAATTTAAGAAGTTTGAAATGAAATTAACATATTTTAAGGGCACAAGTTGTACGGATATGAAACTTGAAATTGATACGGAAAAATCAGGTTGCAAAGTTAAATTCAATTGATTCCTTTTCAAAGTGTTAAGTCCTACGTCAACAATAAAAGTTACTAGGCAATCCCATACAATTTTCTCATAATAAATCTTATATAAAATCTCAGAAAAATTATATTTTGATTTTCATTTTTTTATTCTTATATTTTATTCTCTGACATAATTTAGTGTGAACTATTAATTTTTTCATAAAAAAAATATCAATAATTCACACTAAATCACGTCAGAAATAAAAAATAAGAGTTAAACAATGAGAATCATAATATAATTATCTTTTCATTTAATCAACCTTTGGTAAAATTTTGTATATGTTTATATTTCATTAAAAAAATGTAAATAAATTAAGTAATTTGTTGATTATGAAATAAAAGTTTTATTATATATATATGCTGACCAAAAAGAAAGTGATGTTGATAATGAGAATCAGTTGCAAAGTGTGTTGATCTTAGGAAAGAATAATGATAAGACAGAAGATTTATGTTTGAGCACAAAAACAGGTTTATTGTAGGAAGCATGGCATCAGAAGAAAACTCTGAAGTCAAAAATGAAATTAATTAAAATGATTTTGAAGTCAAAGAATTTAATGATTCTCTATTAGAAGCCACAAACAATGGATTCCAAATTCCCACCCATTTATTCTTTACTTATTATAGATATATGTATTGATGCTTCATTTTCAACACCCATATCACATATATATCATCATAAAGCATAATCATAACTTTCTATATGATTTTAGGTCCTGTTAGTATAACACAGTTTTTATTTTATTCATATTATACAAATTATTTTTTAAGTGTATGTGATTAAAACTATTCAACCAGATCTACTCATATTAGTTTCTCATCATATGTTTTGTGTCAATAAGTTTTATGACGTATTTAATTACTTAAGTAAATTTTCTCATAAGCATTATCATTGTATTGACTACCGTTGAGAATAGTTTAAGTGTGAGTTAAAAAGTCTTACATTGGATAGAATAGACAAAGTTAAACAGTATATAAAAATAAAGACTCATAACATCATTGTCTTAAGGTTTTAGTGTAAAACTAGTGTCAAAAGTTTTATATATGTAAGACCAATGTTGTATATATATATATATGAAACCCCAATCTCTCAATGACTATAAACCATATATATGTAAAAATATAAACCCATCAGTGGTATCAAAGCCGATAGTTCGGAGTGACTGACTACATAACCATAACTATAACAAAAAGGGATCACCTAAATGACTGACCGCATAAATAACCATAACAAAAAGGGTCACTCATACACCTTAAGAAAAATATACCATATGAAAAAAAAATTATTAATAAGGAGCTGTTATTAGTAATTGGTTATAAGCCACTAAAATGTTTAATAAAAATGTCTCTTTCTCCTTTTCAACTGCAGGACATTATTGTTGACACTGGTTTGACAGTTATGAATATGCATATGTTCCTTTAATCAACTGGTATATATAAATATCATGCCACTACCCTCCCTTAATTCACTCATAAACCAATTTAACTAAAGGACAAAATTCTATTTTTAGATCTTATTCTTTTAATTAAATTTAGTTTTAGTCCCTTTGCACAAAAATGGTATTCATCATAGTTTCTTATATTACACTTTAATTTTGTTCTAACCTTCATATATATGATTCTTTTATAAGAAACTTTGTGTAATTTTTTTAAATTTAAGGAAAGTAGAGGTATAATGAAACAAAAAAGAATGATAGTGTAATATTTTTAATATAAAGGAAAACTTCACTAAAATTTTAATAGAAATTAGGAGGCAGTTGATCAGTGAAAACCTAAAAAAAGGTTGTCATTTTCTCTAAATAAAAGACATCTTAATCATCTAAATAAAGCAATTTATTAAGATAAAAAAAAATACGTGAATGATAATTGGTTTGATGATAAAATAGAATCTTTGCTCTCATCTTATGATTTTATCACAAATAAAATTAGTAGAGCATTATTAAAAAATATAAATATTTTCTGTCAATTTTATTTAATTTTTTTAATCAAAAATACTTACAAATTATGTTATGAAAAATAATTTACAAAAACTTGTTATTAATATTTTTGAAAAAATATTTTGCATAAAACACTTTTTAGGACTAATTTTGTAAAAAATACTTGCAAATGTTATAATTTTGTAGAAAATAATTATTCATTAAAAAGTTATTTGTCAATTAAAACTCTTAGAAAAAAAAATATTTTCTTGTAAAATTTTACAACAAATTTATAAGAAAAATCTAAAAATATAATAGTAGAGTCAATAATATATATCTTTAAAAGTTTTGAGATTGAGTTTATCAATCGATTCGATTCGAAAACATACAAACTAAAATCAAATTTAACAATATATAAATAAAGAATAAAGCCAATTTTTTTCCCTTACCAAAACATGTTATTCTCTGCAATATCTTGTCTGAAAACATGCCCTATTCCATAATTGAATGTATAAGATGAGTCACCAAATTAATGTTATATATTTGGATTTGAAAGTGATGGTTCTCTAATAGCACTTAAATTATAAGTTTGTTATGAAGAACTCTTATGAGAGAAGATGGCACCTGAAAGATTAGAATGTGATTCCACATATATACAAAAAGTGATGAGGCATAGATACTATGCTCCCAACATCAACAAAAGTGATAGAGTTTACAAAAGATAAAAGATTCTGTTAAGGGTCAAAATACACAAAGAACACAAGAATGATGGCAACACAAAAATTTGATGGTGCAAATTTAAGTCATATTCTTCTTCACAAGTTTAGTTCACTACTTTGCATCTCATATCTTTGTTGGTTCATTTTTTCAGGTGGAATTTTTGTCACATGAAAAAGTGTATGTAGCAATTAGAGACCCATAAATAGGTTGAGTTTTTTTTTTTTTTTTAAAAATCTTGGAAGTATTGTTTTGAGTTTGGTTTTAGTCTTGTGGAGTTTATTTTACTTTGGTATTTAATGTAAAAGGACTAAAAAGGGTGTCAAAATAGTTTTATTGGAGAAAGTAATGCATCTTTCTTCTTGAATTTTATTAGGTGGATATTTCTTTCAAACTATGGTTAGAATGACACTTTCATTAGTGGTTTACTATGCACAACAATTATAGTTGGAATAATCTATTTTCGTATTGTATATCATGTATCTCATATACTAGATTATTTCCAAGAATTTTTTTTTTCTGTTAAGTAAGAATTTTGTTCACAAGTTGTTTTTGTCACTATAGGGAGGCGTTTTAAATAAATTGATCTAAAAATAATTCTTTACTAGATATCACGACAATATTAAGAAAACGTAGGAGTAAATATGAAGAAAAAAACTATATTATATTAGGATTTAGGAGTTGAGTTTAAAGGGAAGACGGGTTGAATTGCATTTTGACAAATTTCACTATACTTTTAAGCACAAGATTTGAGATAAGAAAGATATACAATCAATTTAAATAAGTGAAATATTAAAGTAAGAAAAATAATTAGGAGAAAGAATGACCTACGTAGAGTTTTTCTATTACATCACTTGATAAGAGTTTTTGTTGTTGTTCAGTTATATTTTTTAAGTTCCACACTTTAGATTAAAATTGTTAATTTGGCCCATGTCATAGGCCTCGACTACGACTCACGTGGGTTGGGGTCAAAACGGTCCATATAGTCAAAATGTTTCTTATTGAAAAGTTAATATGGTAAAAAAGTCCACAAAAATTTTATGGATCAGGACTAGCCATGAACTTTCTTTTTAAACATGAAAAATTATTAATTTTTAAAATATATTATTACATCTTCAGTTTTGGTTAGTTTGTCTTGATTTTCAGTCTGAATAGGCTAGTTTCGACTTTCAACCAAATCGGCCAGCATTGACTTTCAGCTTCGGCCAACCCATCTCGACCTTCAACCCAAGTTAACTCATCTCGAACTTCAGCTCGGAATGACCCAAGTCGACCTTTGCCCTTGATCGCACCAATCTTAACCTTAAGCCCATATAGAGATGACAAATAAACCCGTGCCCGTGGGTATCACCCGAACCCGTCCCCGTTTTGACGGGGAATCTCCGCTTTGACTGGGTATGGGTATGGGTATGGGTAATACCCGAAATTTTCAACTGGGGATGGGGATGGGGATGGGGATATATATATACCCGCCCAAATACCCGTCCCCGCTTAAATTACTAAACTATT
>Ga0214543_1005646_pt1 | contig 22799 bp, 8 predicted proteins | sample CNSS2metaG_FD_160094 | JGI IMG/M metagenome (GOLD analysis project Ga0214543, IMG submission 160094) | Root nodule microbial communities from cowpea collected in UCLA plant growth center, Los Angeles, California, USA - CNSS2 | ecosystem: Host-associated > Plants > Roots > Nodule | place: USA... | reverse complement strand
ATCATACTTTAATATTATTTTTTTATTTGAATTTATATTTCAAATAATTGTATATTTTTAAAATGTGTAAAGTTCAATAATTTGTACACAAATGTTTGAATTGATGTAAAAATAACAATTATAAAAACTTTAAAAATAATTTTAATTAATTCATGTAACAATGAAAAACATATAAATTTGAAATTTGAAAACAATTTTAAGTAAAGTTGAATGTGAAACAAAAATTTAAATAAACTTAGTTATGTTAAAAATATATAATAAAAATATCAATTTGAATAAAAATATGAAATTTAATAAAAATATAACATTTATATAAAAATTAATTTTTGTTTCAATGTGGAGAGAGAAAAAATTGGACTATTTTTACAAAAATAGGAACTAAATTGAGACAAAAATTAGAATACAAAGACTAGATTGAGACTGAGGAAATGACATCTGTCATAATATTGACATGTGGCATTATTACTGCCACATCACTTTGTCACTACCACGTGACACGACGACTGTTTGACACGTGGCAATTTTTTTTAAATTCAAAAAAAAAAATTCAAAAAAAAAATTCAAAAAATCCAAGAACTGACACGTGGCACCTCAATTAACGCTGTTACTATACCGGTAATGGAAATGACTAAATTGAGATCAAATTTCCTAAAACAGGGACCAAAATGAGATAAAAAAAATAGAGGGACCAAATTGAGATTTTGTTATAAAAATGGGGACCAAAGGCATAATTAAACCTATTTTTTATTTTCTAACTCATTACAATTATAATTGAATTTTTTCACTATAATTGTATAAATAAATTTTATTTACTAAAATATAAAAATTTAATATAATTGCTATGAATATTTTTTTTTATCACCATCTAACATATATTGGAGTTAAAAAGATACAAGATCTATGTTAAAATTTTATTATGTTTATTAATGTTTATTATTTATTTTTTGCGTCATTTTGATCAAGTGATGTATTATAACTTTTATTAGTATATAAAAAAAAGATTCATTATAATTTAAGAAATTGAAGTAAACAAACATTTAAAATAAAATATATTTTAATTTGATTTTTTTTTTCTTTTTATATTTTTTTTAAAAACTATTTTTAAATTTTATCAACTAGGTTTCATTAATGTTTGCAAATTTAATAAATGTTTTGGTTCTCATGAAATTTTATTTGGTATTCTAATATAAAATATAAACGATTATAATTTATTTCAAAGTATTTGATATCGAAGAAACAACTATCATCCTAATATTGAATATTTAATAATATTATATTTCCTTTACCGTAATTTTTTATTATTTTATAAAAATTATTCAAAATTAATATTAAAGTAGTAAGAAAACGGGTACGGGTATGGGTACAAGATTATACCCGTTACCCGGTGGGAATGGGGATGTGACAAAAGTTTGATACCCGTTGGGTTTGGGTATGGGGATGTGGATGATTTTTTTTTTTTACAGAGATAGGTATGGAATAACGAAACTCGTCCCCGCCCCGCCCCGTTGTCATCCCTAGTTCTGGAGTCAGTCACGTCATAAAAACTTACCCTTCTTTGGATCCGTTTGGTTAAACTTTTTTTTTTTTGATAAAGCTTATTTCAAAAGTAGAAATAGAAACAATAAGTGCGTATTTCTTTATAACCAACTTGAAATTGTTTTTCCTGAAAAATAGGCGTAGTTAAAGAAAGAAAGAAAAAACTTTTAATTAAAGAAAAGTACCTTTTTTTACTGTAAACAAACACAGCTTAACTTTTGTTTGTATGAGAATCATTTAAAAATAAAACCCTTAACAATATTTTTTTAAACATTAACAAAGACACTCTTTATCCTATTCCTTATGCTAGTATCTTTTGAATGAATGTGCATTTTTTTTCCCAAATAAAAATTGGTACAATTCAATAATCATGCGATTAATTAGTAAAATTTTATAAATATATAATTGTTTTGAGACAAAAAAGTTTGTCAATTCAAGGAACATGGAAATAGGTGGTAGGGTGGTAGCTGTAGTTGTTACATTGACCTAATGGTGCGTCATTAGCAGTTATCGAAGTGATTTTGGACGTAATAATTTAGACTTGTGCATGTTTTAACCTCACTTTTGTTTAAGTGTCACAATATGATAAGGATAGAATTGGTGCTACAGAGTGTAGGTAACAGGTGTACTTTTTCTAAGACTACTTGTTTTGTTGCACGCAATCTTTTAACTAATCAAAACAAGTTTACCACTCAATCACTTCATTAAACTAATTATTGGACTGATCGAACTCTACTCCGTAATGTTGCATTTCTAATCGGTGGATTGCGACAAGCTTCGTTCTTCAAATCAATTTCATTTTGATAAATCCGCCGAAAGTTTAAGTGTATTTTTCTGGAATAGTCGCTTCTTTTTTGCGGGTTGAAAATTCATATTCCGACTTTGAATTATGATTATACACCACTTTCATTTCTGAACTCTTCAAAATAAACCTTTTGTAAATTGTATATTAATTAATCAAGTGGTGAAAATATAAAGCATATGGTTCTTGTTAGACGAGTATTTACCGATATTATTAAAAAAATTATATTTTTTGTCAATTTTGTTTTAATATATTTTTTAGAAAATACTTTTAAATTTTGTTATGAAATTTTTTTTTCAGGAAATTGTTGTAATTTTTTTTTAAATATTTTATATAAAACACTTTTCACAACAAATTTTATAGTTTTGCAGAAAATAATTATCCACAGAATAATTATCTGTCAATCAAGATTTTTAGAAAAAATAGCAGAAAAAAGTCTTATCTTACGAAATTTTAACAAATTTGCAAAAACATTTTCATATAATATGAGAATATTTAGTAATGCATGTACTGAAACATTATAAATGTATTACAAAAATAAAGGGTTGATTTTAAAAATGTTATCATAATTCAAGAATGAATCGGTATAAGTTTATTGGTGTATAGAGTATTTGGCTAGGTGTGTGTTATCCAAAGATTCACAATTTTATTCAGAAAAAAAAAATTGGGTTAAAATTTTTTTTATTGTTTAAACTTTGACATCAAATTAAAATTTGTGTTTCTAAATTTTACAAATGGATAAATATGGTTCTCCTAACTTAAATGTGTTAGATTGTTTTGACTCTTAAACGACAAATGTCGTTTGAGCACAGTTTGACAAATTATAACTTAAATGTCAACTTAAAAGGTTGTTCTACATGTAAAAAATTAATAATTTTAAATTAGGAGTACTATATTAAAATTTGAAGCAAAGATGAATTTTTAATTCACATCATAATTTAGAACTACAAATATATTTTACCCAAAAAAAATTACATGAAATTTAGTTTTTGTTAGAAGAATTACATGTTAAATAATAATATTTTTATCGAGTATTTGTGTACTTAGATATTAAGATGTGAAATAATGTTAAATTTATGGTTTGTTCTAATACAAGGGTTAACTTTATGAGAGGTTATTTTTTTATTCTGTGATTCGTAACATCATGATATTTTATTCAAGCTATGTAAATGCTAAATTGAAGAAACACTTCCTGAATTGGAATCTCACTTGTCTAAAAATTATGGCGAATTGAATAATTTGTTTGTGTAAAGTGATGATGATTACTATCACTTTCACTCCTATTATGAACCCAAGAGGAGTGTTCCTATATATGTGTCGATGCTAGCTAGCCGTTTTGTCTGAAGTATTCCAACAGGAAAAAGCCACTAAATTATGCATCATGTCACCATTCTTTCTTTCTTTCTTTCTGTAATCTGACTTTTGTATCAATGATCATCTTATCCACCCAGACCATGTTTAAGTGCGGATTAGGTGGACCTTTTTATTCTTTATAATGCAAACTTTGACCATTCAAATCTGGTATCTGGTGTTTGATCTCTTTTGAGTTTGTTTTCAACCTGGGGGTGGCTTAATTATTCACACAAACTACAACAAGTCTTTTACTTTGGACTTTGGATCTCTGCAAATTGAGTTACAATATTTTTATGCATATTGTTTGAATTTTTCTCCTCGATGTTTAGTGAGTGTGAGTCTGTCAATGATATTATTATAATATACAATACTTTTCTATGCAAATTAATGTCTACAGTGTCTTTGTTTGAACTATCAGTTGACATTCAAAATAAGTGGAACTCAAACAATCAAGCTTTCCCGCGGACCAATTCCCCCATTTCTGACTTTCTACACATGAAAATACAGAAATTAAAATATGACAAATTCAAGTTCTATAAAGGTATACTCACTCTCCAAAACCTTAATTAGGTTTTCGCTTTTACACAAATGTTGAACTTCTAATGGAGTGTTATCAAAATCTGACCATGCTAAGATTATTCGTTATTACAATTTGAAATCGTTAAAACTTTTTGGGTAATTTGCCTGGTTCCAACCCCGTAATGTCTGAAAAGCTTTTGCTTCTCCATTGACAAACCAAAAGGCAATTGGTAAATTGGTAGACAAACTTCATACGCAAAATGTTAAGAGTGAAAAGTGGGGAAGGATAAACTAACTAGGAAAAGACATATTAGCACGGAAAATTTTGTTCTCTTAATTTTTTTTTCATTTTAATTTAGTTATTTACTTAACCTAAAGCAACATAATATTTTTAAGTAGTGTAAAAAATTTTACATTGATCAGAGATTAAATAATCTTATAGTATATAAAAAGATACAAATTCATATTACAAAATTCACTTTTTAACGAGAGTCATAAGTTTGAGTTGATCTTATTCATATTTGTTATTTGTTGAATCGTGTTATTCGACAATCCATTAATATTTAATCTCATACTCGATATATATATATAGATACATGCATAGATACGAAGAACTGCGTATCCCCATCATAATTTATCACTGGTATAAACATAAGCAGAATATAATAATAAGGCTCTAATAGAGAAAGTTGGGTGCGAAGGCAAGGTTTTCTGGGAAAATTGCACATTTTTTTTCTGGAATATATGGTCACCTGAACATTTCATCTGAAAACAGCTAAAGAAAAGACAAGAAAACATCGAGTGATCATTACAAGGGAAGGAAGTAACATGGGAGGAACTTAAACAAAGACATAAACCCACTTTTGAGTTTGTTTTCTGAACTAGCTTTTTCTTTGGACGGTCGAGAAAGAAAGCGATAGAAGGTCACGTAGAATTTCACAAACCCTCTTCTTTCTTTGCTTCATTTCTATTTGGTCGGTGGCTGGTCCGCACAACCGTATGCCCTTGTCTTACGTAAATTATTATACAAATTCTATTATATTTTCATATTTAATCTTGTTTAATGACACATTTTATTATTTAAATCTTATATTGTACTCATTTTAGTTTTGAAAAACTAAATATAAATGAACTTAAGACTCTAGGAAAACATATCTGGTGAATGAAGTTTTAAGATTTTGAATTACATAATTACTTGTAAGATATAGCATCTGGAGATAGTCTTGGAATGTACTAATATTTTGTGTGTTTAATGAGTAATGTGGTTTGGTTTTGGGACAAGTTGAGAAAGGCAAATAGCATAGTTGAAGTTTCAACGATGAATAGGAGGAAAATAAAAGCTTGTATACGCAAAAATGACGAAGAGCTTACATGCAGAGGCTTGGTGACCTGCGGAATCGGTAACCCAGCCAGAATGAGAAGCTTCTAATCCTGTAGGTGACTCGTGTCAATTTAATGCCAACCATATATCTTCAAAATATGTGGCTGAACGTATGTTTGACCAAAATATGTTCCATGAGGAGATATTAATATATTGGTATGTATAAATCTAACTTCATTAAACTCACTTAGTTAGATTTAAAACTTTATTTCGATAAAATGTTATCAAATATATTTTTACTCAGATTTATTACATCTATAATATCATTTATTAATATAATTTACTTTTCTTTTTTTCCTTTCCAGATTGAATATTCTTCGGTTCACTTGGTGCAAAATTTATTTTATATAATGGTTATTTATACCAATTATAATCTACCTTTTATAATATTTTATAATAAGTGACGTAGTAACAGAATTGTAAATAGATAACACTATTTATGTTAGTCGTAGTTATAACTGATATAGAAAGTGGGTATTGTGACTAGGGATGTCAACGGGGCGGGTAGGGTACGGGTAGTAACTCCTCGTACCCTACCCACTAGATAAATATCCGTTTCGTACCCATATCTATATCCGTCGGGTATTTATTATGCGGGTACCCGCCTATTTTTTTCATATCCGCGGGTATCCATGGGTACCCGCGGGTATTTACAAAATTATTAAAAAATAAATATTTAATCATAAATTCAAATAAAATAAAATAAAATACATCATTGTCATAAATTTTAAATAAAGTTCAAATAAACTCAAGTTCATACAAGTCCAAATAATTATAAAAGTATATATAAAATGGCGTTCAACACAATGAAAATTCTTTAATTAATGTTTTGATCAAAAAGTTCACTTTCTCCAATTGATTCCTAAAAAATAAACAAAATAAACAAATAATAAACCTCAATTGCCACGTGCCAAGTATTCTTGTTTTGATTCCATCATTTGACAACAAGCATACCATAAACGTCATTGTCTATATAGGATTTGATGTATATGTCCAATTTCAAATAAAGGAAAGAGAAGAATGTCAGGGGTGTACTTGGAAGAAGACAACGTACCAATACTATTGAAGTTTGAAGAATGAGGACAGAAGACAAGATGTGCAACTTAGAAAAAATTAGGCCATAATATTTTTTACTAATATATATATATATATATATATATATATATATGAATATATATATATGAGGGTACTTTTGTGAATTAAAGTTTAGCGGGTACGGGTATCCACGGGTACGGATACTATGATACCCGTACCCGTCCCGTTAACATGCGGGTATCAAAAATACCCGTACCCATGGGTAGCGGGTATCCATTTTTAATATATGTTTCCTACCCATTGCGGATTTTATCCGCAAATATCCGCGGGTACAGATTTTTTTGACATCCCTAACTGTGACAAACTTTAACAAATAAGAAAACTTTCTATACCAATTATAGTTATAATAGAAAGTTGAAGCAATGACATTTTATAATAAAGAAGAAAAATTTCTATACTAATTCTAGTTATAACCAGTATATAAAATAGTTTCTCATTTTTTTATTTGTAAACACAAATGCACACTAAGGGTTCTCATATCCCTAACCATCATTCTCCTTTGTGTTCCCCTTCTTCTTGCTCTCAGCATCCTAAAACATAAACACATTGCCTTCCTTCTATTTCCCTCTCTTCTCTCTCTCTCTCACACACACACACATTTCTTAAGACTCTTCAAATAAAATACAAAATGATGTTAGTAGTGATGTTGCATTGGAGTGTTTCTATTAGGTGGAATAAATGGTGGACCATTTTGCAAAATCGAGATCAGATCAGTATGAGGGGACGAACAGGGTGAAACTCACAAGTTACAAAGGCGATAACGTGAATGAAAATGCGTTTAAGGAGAAAGCCAAAATTTCTGACCCCGAAAGGATGATTAGAGCATATAGTCAATCTACTGCCACTTTGAATATTCTATACTGATTTTCACTTTAATTGGTATAGAAAGTGGACTTTCTATACGAGTTTTGGAATTGAAAGGGGAATCTCCTCCATTGTTTCCAGGGGTAGTCACTGTCATATCGTTTTATGTGGACAGGGATGCTAGTTTTACCTGCTCCACGATGGGCGCCAATGTTCCGGTCTCAAACAAATAACCAAACCAGAACGATAATTTCTTTATAACTTTGGCTAATCACTTAAAACCTTTCTTCTTTGTTTATCTCTAAATCACACTATGTTTCTTTTTTCTCCTTTCGTACCTCTCTTCCTATCCCAAGATTTCTAGTATATATAGGGCAGTCAGTTGTGGAATCGTTCTCTACTTTCGATATTTCAGCTAACCAACTAGCCCACTATCTTCTCCTGTAATCCCGCATGCATATTGTTCCTAAAATATAGGGATATTTTAAAGATATTTTAAAAGCACGTTGTATTTGTTGCATTTTCTTTCTGTTCCACGTTTTCTTTTGGGCTGTTGTTGGACCATATCATTGGGCCATCTGCCTGTGTACAGACACATTTTTACAGTTTGCCCGAGTTGTTCGACTTCCATTGGACGAGCTATCTGACTTACCATTGGATGAGTTATCTGACTTACCATTATGAAAATCTTTGATGAAGTGTGTATTACTCGAAAAACCAAATCGGAATCCGATCTGGAGGCGAGGAGGGTACAACAGAATACAGACTATATATATATATATATATATATATATATATATATATATATAATTTGTGTTAAAAGTTTGTTAAAATTTTGTAATGTTATATTAATCGATAGAGAAAGAAAATAAACTTTAATAATTTGTAATCGATTAGGGTGATTTTCTAAATAGATTTAATTTTGAAAAGTGTTGTGTGACATAAACGTGTTATAGGTTCCATAGTCAAAAGACACGAAAATGTTGGAAAAATGAGCTGCAGGGTCGGTCCTGTTGAAGTAGAACACGCTGACCAGCCAAACATATGTCGCCACTACTTCTTGTTTACTTAAGTTCTCCTGTTTGTGTAGTGTATTATTTTCATGCAACACATGACAGCTAAATAAAAGATAAACGTGCATTTTATTATATTCTTTAATTAAACACCCATTTTCAACGAAAAATTTCTTGCAAATTAAAAGATTGAATATATACATTCTTACTTAAATAAATGTGGATTATATTTAATTTAAAAGAAAAGGGACGTGAGAGTGGATAATAAGAGTGTCCAGTTGCTGAAGGTACCAAACCGGTTCCTTTCCGTATAATTGAGGCCACGTCTCCCCACTGATGATGCAATTAATAGTATCTCGTATGTTCTAACCTTCCTAAAAAAACAATAGAAAAAACAGCACAAGATGCATGCCATGATTTTCAATGAAAAGCAATTGATCCTTGTGTGGTGGGCCACGTATGCAAGGTGTTTCGGTCAAAACTCCCATACGAAACCATACTTTATCACTGCTTTATTCGTTGTCACTACGTGAGAGGACAGGTACCTCATACACGTGTCATGGACAGGTGTCGTCCTCTCCTGCTCCGGCCTCTCTCTCCGCTCACTTCGCCGCCATCTTCAATCTCTCCAACACCAAACCTTCCTTTCCACGCTCAAATCTGCCTAATCTCCCTTCACAATATATTATTCAAATTTATTATTATATATTGGTAGTTTTTCATTTGTCTAAACAGCCATTTGTGATTTCTATTTTATCTTTTTATTACAAATCAATTTTTAAATAATCATCGATTTTAATGATTAAAAATATTTTTTGAAATTAATTTTTAATTAAAAATCAATTTAAACTCTAGTTCATAGTAAAAACTATTTGAAGTACATTTGCAAATCAATTATAATTTTTTATTCATAATAAAAATTATTTTAATTATTAGTAATTTTAAATTTATTAATTGATATGTAAAATTATTTTTAGTTACTAAAATGCCATTATTTAGAAATTTTATAGTAGTGTTTCACCTTTACTTCAATATAAATACATGAGTATAAATTAGTGAAAATTGGGTAAAAAATAATGATATAATTGACTAAAAAATTTTATTATTTTTAATCTTAAAGAAGCACAAATAAATAGAAAAAAAAATGTTAATTAGAAAGCAAAATGGAAATTTTAATTAAAGTTTGTTATGTGAAATTTTTTTATATAATCCTCTAATATGAATCAACCAACATCTTTGTATACCAAAAAATCATCCGTCTTATAAGTATAATTGTCAATGAATTTTAAGTCATCATTAAATTCTACCGATAATTAAATTATCGACAATTTTTGAACCCTTATTTATTTATTGTAAACTAACAGATTTCGGTTTACACTAACAAATTTTGATTGTGAATAATTTCAGTATTTTTATAGTGCTATTTCAACGTAATCAATTATTTAGTGTTAAAAATGTAAATATATAAATATTAAAAAAATCTTGTATAATAATGTTATTTGGGTCGAAAAAGATTGATTACGTGTTGCTTTTCCTTTTACTAGCATATTCAGTGCATTGTTTATATAATCCGATTAATAGATGCTAAAATTAGGAAGAAAACAGAAATATACAGTAACACAGCAATCATAGAAACTTTTTAAACAACAAATAATTGGGAGAGGATAAGGACTTTTTTTATTTACTACTACTTCCTAACACATAGAAAGCCTCAAAGAAGAAAGTAGAAAGTCAACTATCAATACCATTAAAAACATAGAAAAATGTTACATGTATGAACACAATCCCTCGTTGCAATTATCTAGCAAACCCAGATAAATCAATGCTAGTAGGAATTAATTAATGAATCATTTGGTTGATCCATTTTTGTTTGACATGATTGTTTCATTCTGTGAATGCATTAACATTTATATGAACTCATTCACACCTAACATGTCTGGGATTTCAATTAATCTCAACAAGTTGCTGCTGACATAGCTTTCTATCTCATCCTCAGTACTGCTACTTCCATTCACGTACGTCGAGTTCGAATTTAACGGCGTGGGGCTTGACGAAGGCGTTGACATAACTGAAGCAAAGCTGAAGTTCTGGGAATGGTTATAGGTTGAGGATTCAGAAGGGTCCATAAGATTTGCGTCATAATCAGAGCCATGGTAGTTATAGCTTGGTAATTGAGCAACATAGCTAGCATCGATTCCGTTGCACTGTAAATCGCTTGGTTGAGAATGATGTTGGAAGCAAGAGTCATGGAAAACAGAAGGGTATTCAACCAGGTGTTGTTCTTGAGCGAAAGGCATCGACAATGAAGAACAAGGGGGGTTCATTGTATTGTCTAGTGTTTGACATGGTTGTTGAGCAAAGTCCTGGGTTTGTACGAGGTGTTGTGGGATTTGGTTAATTTGTGGATCAGAGAGGAAGCTGTCTTGGCAATTTTGTGCACACATGTTGAGGTTTTCACGATGCTGAGAAGAAAAGAGCGATGAAGCAAGCTTTAAAAGTTCAGGGTTCACCATTGTCTGTGTACCGAGGAGTCTTTGGATGTTCATGTGTGTTGGACCATAAAGGGATGAACTTAGGATGGAAGAGAGGTCCAAAAGATCAAGCCTTGGCCTATGCGTCACAGGGTCAATTCCCATCCTCAGAAGCCTTTTTCTAATGTGTGTATTCCAGTAATTCTTGATTTCATTGTCTGTTCTTCCAGGCAAACGAGAAGCAATAGCTGACCACCTACACAATCCAAAAATATACCATGTTACAAAACCCTTATTTCATCACTTCAATGAAGAACAATGTTTAACGAAGAGACTTACTTGTTACCAAGAATGCTGTGTAGTTGTATTATGGTCTCTTCCTCTTCAAAAGTGAATCGACCACGCTTTATGTCTGGTCGGAGATAGTTTGTCCATCGGAGTCGACAACTCTTGCCACACCTCTGCAACCCTACTCAGCAAGAAAAAAGCAAAAGCCGTTTATTTTAGCTCAAGTACAAACAAAGTGTACAACAAAAGGCAAAAACGTAAACTTTATTATGTTCCTTTTTGTTACAAAACATGACATACCAGCATTCTTTGGAAGTACTCTCCAATTGCCGTACCCATGTTTCTGAATGTAATCAACAAGTTTCTGGTCTTCTTCTGTTGTCCACGGTCCTTTCTTGAGACCATTTTTGTCACAACAAGGTGATCTACCCATTTTCTGGTGTTTCTTAGTTTTGAAGTTTGCGTGATGAAGAGAGGGGGAAAATAGAGAAAGAGTTAACTGTGATGTTTTTGTACGAGACTCAGAGGAACGTACTTGGGTGTTGTATAAATAGCAATTAAGGAGAAGAAGAGTAAGAAGAAGGGGAAGTCAATTGGATTTGGTGCCGGCCTCTGTTATCTCTTCTGCTACGTGTCTCTTTTTCGTATCGTTTAATAAATTTTCTTTACGTGTTTTTTTCTTTTATTTCCTCCATCTTGCATTGTAAATCAAGCGTTTACTGAAAAAATAAAAAATAAAAAGAACATCTTTACTTTTCTGCACACGTTGAAATTTGATGGTTGTTTTCATATGTGCGCTTCGTATTCGTACATTTCTGATTTACTTCTAACATTATCGAGGAGTCAAACCATCGTTTTCAGCAAAGTGTGACGCTTAGCTTTCTAGATTCATATTAGCTGTAAATCAACACATCGCAGGCCACGTAACCCCCAACAACACATGTCTTTCTTTCGGATACCATGTTGTAGAGGAAATCTTCTTATTTACTTCTCATTTATACTTAATTATATAAAAAATAATTACTCAAATGTATATTTACATGTATATGTGTGATTATTGTTGATTAATGCTGTAGTGAATCTAGTCTATTATTATAAACAAGGTCTTGTGTTTGATATATGATGGATGGAAAACTTGAGTTAATAGATCCAAAATATATGTTTTAGAAATGAGGAAGTTAAGTTTTAATTATATAACCCAAATTTCAGGTTACGATTCTTTTGTTTTTTTTTTAAAGATGGAAACATTTATACTAAAAGTCAAATCACCCAGAAGGCAGTTGCGTTTTAAAAACATTTCATTTAAAAAGATACCTTTAAATTGAAGTTTTATTTTGAAAAAAGTTAGAAATATTAATCTTACTCTAATTTATATAAGATTAAAGCATGAATTTATTTGTAAAACAAGATCGTTTTGAATCCGTAAATGTGGCATCAGTTAAATTTTTTTGTAAAATAGGACGAAGTCATCAAAATTTACGACAAATCTGACCCTATGTTAATTAGCAGAGCTTAAGTCTAATTTAATTTTATAAAATTAATCTGTAAGGTAAAGTTTGTACCTTATTATTTAATATGAAACTTTCAACGTCCTATTCCTATACGAATTCAAAACATTCTTGTTTTTTTTTTAAAAAAAAAAACTTAAAGCATGTACCGAATATATGACATCAAGGTACACTAATATATAGTGATAAAAGCCACCATTGACGTTGGTTAAAACGGAAGAATTGTTGGTTGATAAATGCATGGCAACGTGCATGCGTGTGTCGAATGAAAATGCTGTAAGTGGACATACAAATTCAGATGTTGCAATATTATCTCTTGTACACATTAATATTACAGTAACAGAAGAGATGTTGTATAAATTATTATATACATAGATGTGCATTAAATGAAAATTCCTTAAAACATGTTTTTCTCGTCCATTTTGTCATTGAGTTGTAATGATGATAATATTATAGTTGAATGAATATTTGAAGAGAAGAATATGTGGTGTCGATCACCGCCCCTTATAGAGATGTGAGTGTGTTTCAGGCGTAGTCAAAGTTGGGGTTGTGTGTGTTTTGACTGTGAAAGTTAAAAAACACGTTTTAATTTATTTTCTGAGTTCCCAGTCTGAACTGGAACAGAAAGAAGAAGGAATAGTGTGCGGGTCGGAAACGGAAGAGAGCATCCAACAAGCCTCACCTTTTTCAACAACAAATCAATCATTTAAGAACTCGTGGTTTTGTTTGCTTATGCTATTCTCAATATTTTATAATGAAAAAAATTATTACTTATTTTTCAAAAACTCTCTACAAAATGTACAAACATATTTTAAAAATCAATCACGCGCGTAATTCATTGCACATGTTCCTTCGCTGTGTTATTTTCATACCTCATTATTTAAGCCAACATTTTTAAAAGCGCATTTATTCTTTTCAGGGTATGCCTTTATAGTGGTAGGGTACTACATGCCATGAATTTCAATCGAATCGAGTTAAACCTTACAAGTTTTTATTTATATTTATTCTGAAATTATTTTAAACGTTAAAACAACACATATTTATTGTTTATACCGAAAATTGACTTCTGATCTCGTATTTGCCTGAAGTTGAACTTTTTAACCTTTATATAGGAATTATCTTTTTTTTTTCTAACTTAACAAAATAATTATCATAAAAAAAATACACTCAATTTAGAATAATAAGTATTCACATATTTCAATTTTAGTATTAAAAAAAGTTCAATTATATTTTAAGTCATTGATAAATTTGGAAATTTTTAATTGAGTTACTCATAAATTAATTTTTTTGTCTATTAAGTACTAAATAAATTTATCAAGTATTTAACAAATTTTTCAACTGTTTTAGTTTTTTTTGTCTATTACTTTTTATGCTGTTTTGCTTCAAAGGAACTTGGTTTAAACTTGAGATTTTATAGAATGATAAAAAGAGGACAATACAAAGTTAATAAGACAACAATTCTTGCAAAATATAGTTGTTTGTCTTTCCAAAGTGTTACTTTTTTCCTTAAACTTCATGATAATGGGATTCCTCGTCTTTATTATTTTAGGATTGGCTCTTGTGGGTATTCCCATGTATAAAAAAAACGGGGAATAATAGTTTCTTGTGATTTACTACAATAACAAGTTTAGTATTGATACTAGTTTAAAGCTCATCAACATACTTATAATCACTAATGGAATATTCAGTTAACAGGTAAATTTTCAGGTTTTTTTTTTCAATTCCGGACAATTCAGTTGGCATAATTACGAAAATAGGCGTTTCTTTTAAAAATTACAATTATAGGCAAAACGTGTGGGGGCTGGACGTTTTTTCATGAAGAAAACGTTAGGCCCCGTGTGTTTTTGGTTCAAATCGGGTCAATGGGTGAAATCGTGTGGGGGTGGACGACTTTAAAAAAGAAATCAATCGTGAGGTTTTCACCTGAAATCGTGTAGGGGGAACGTTTCTTATTTGTCATCGATTATCTTCCAATCACTAACACAAAAAAGTCTTTTAACGTTCGATATTTTTGACCTTTGACGTTTGCCCAAACACCGACATTGTACTGGGTGACGTCAAAATAACGTCAGAAAATAGAGCAGACATCACTTAACGTCGGGGCAATAGGGGTCCGACGTTATCCAACGTCGGGGCCAAAAGCAGCAGACGTCAATTTTTGCGCTAAATGGAGCTAAAAAACAAAGCAATTTAATTTCTGTTGGACTCTGACAGACGTTAAATAACGTCGGCCATGGTAAGCTCAAACGTTAAATAATGTCTATCAGAGCACAACCAGACGTCAAACTGCTCTGTTTTTTTTAAATTTTGATGTTTTTACAACATTCCCACACTTGAAAATCAGTAAATTCCCATAACAGTTTCATAATAATTTCAGCACAATTCTGGAATTACAGTTAGATCTAATAACACTTAAGTTTCAACATATATTCTAAACTAATATAAATAACACCAAACTAAAAGTTTCAACATGATATTTTTATACAATAAAGTTTTTGAAAGGAGTTCTAATTCCTGTGGTATCAACTCCATCTTTCCAATAGATATGTTGCCCACTCCTTTCTTAGTGTATGGATAATGTCATCTGGTAGAGGTGATGGATTCTTGAACTGCTGAAAAAATAATACAATTTCATTATGTATGAATATCATTCTTTAAAGTTTGATATGATTTATAACATGTGAAATATATATATATATATATATATATATATATATATATATATATATATATATATTTTTATCTCTATCCATTCATCTTTAATTGTAGCTCGAATGATTGTTCTTATCTAAGATATGACATAATATCCACATTTCCATGAATCTTCTTGCTTGTTACACTAAATATTACAAATAAAATAAACACATATCAAAGTCATAAGTTGACATACAAAAGTTAATAACTTTAAACTGAATGAGTTCTAACCTTTGGATATAATACTTTAAGTTGTTGACCTCTAGGCTTACCCACAATTGTAATGAAATTTTGGAAACATAAAACATATGTTAGTTTTTATAACTAAGTAGATACATAGGTTAGGATTGAAAAAAAAGTAATACTTACTCTTGTAACATGTTTTTGAAAGCAGGTGGAATCTTCCTATGGCATAAATAAAACCATACAACTGTGCATATTCTTGGAATGATGACACATAGTTGCCAATGATACCTACCATCAATCACAAGTACTTAGCAGAAATAATTAATAATACTTCATAAAATATTACTAGCAAAAATACCTACGCATCAATGTATAACGCAAAGTAGATCTCTCTATTTGACTCAACCATCCATGTTTGCAAATAAAGTTTGATGTGGTCATGTGAGTTTCCCGAAGGTTGAATGGTTTGAGGTTCAATGAATCCATAGATGGAAGATCGACCTTGGTCCACAATGAATCCATAATAAATCTACATACATAAAATAAAAAATAATGCAACAATAATATTAAAAAATCAAATACAATTAGTCCAATTTTACAAATAAAAATAAATATAATTTTATTTCGTAACTTTACAAATATTATTATAAAAATTCAATTAAAAAAAGAAATAGGCCAAAAAAACTAAAAAAGCAATAGTCCAAGATAAAAATTATAATTGCAAATAAAAAAATACAAGCAATTATATACGTACAATGAAAAAGAGATAACAAGCAAAATAATCTCAAAATGATGCAAATGGGGATGAAAACACATAATATTCGGTTGAAAATGCCTAAAATCAATCCATAATCAAATCTCAATCAGTTTGGTGGTGAAAAATGTTCGAAACTCACCTAGAGGAGGTCAGAATAATGGTTGCCGACGGGAAGGATCGCGAAACACTGCAAATGGGGATGAAAATGGAAAATATTTGGTTCAAAACACCTAAAATCAATCCACAATCAAATCCCAACAAGTTTGGTGGTGAAAAACGTTCGAAAATTATCTGGAGGAGCTCGGAATGGTGGTCGCCGACGGAGAAGCTTCGCAAAAAATTGGTGGCGCGACAAAATAGTTAGGGTTTTTGCGTTTCGCGCAGAGAAAACCCAAAAATTGACGTCGGGGCTACGTGGTTAGACGTTACTTAACGTCGATGCAGAGGGGGTCAGACGTTAAATTAAGTCAGGGCAGAGTGGGCCAGACGTTAAATTAAGTCGAGGGCAGAGAGCTCAGACGTCAATTTTTACATAACGTCGGGGTACTGTGGGTCAGACGTTAAATTACGTCTATGTTGAAATGGGCAAACGTTAAAAAAGTCAAATAATTTACAAAAAGGCCACCGGTCATTTTTAACGTGGGACTTTTTCTGGGCAGACGTCATATGGGTGACGTTATAGGGCTTTTTTGTATTAGTGAATATAATCGATTACTGCATGCGTTGCAGTGTTTCTGGGTTTAATGTAATCGATTACGAACATATTATAATCGATTACGCCTTTTGCGTGACGACTGACCGGAGTAGCGTGGCCGGAGGCGAGACACAACGGTGGCAGCACAACGATGATGGAAGAACAAGGGGGGCTCGCATGGTGGTGTCGCCAGAACAGTTGCAGAGAGAGATGAAGAATATGCAGCACGCGCGAGGAAGAAGAAGAGGGGTTCGCATTTTTGTACCCTAATTAAACTATATGGCCTCGGTTCAGTTGATAACCAAGGCATATAGTGTTATTTGGCCCCGGTTCACTGCCACCCGAGGCCAAAGACGTAACGGGTAATGGCATTTTTGAAATTTCTGGCCATGTTTTTGGCTTCGGGTCTGTTCGACCGAAGCATATAAGCACCTTTTGGCACCAGTTTTATTTGAACCGAAGCCTATAACACCTTTTGACTTCGGGTTTTACTTGAACCGATGCATAAAAGTTGTCTGGAATTACAAAAATGTCACCGCGTCATTATATGCTTTGGTTTCTTACCAATCAAAACCTATAAGATAAGATAAAAATATAATTCTGCACCGGTGTTTGTTATGTATATTTATCATTATAATAGTATAAAAATTGTAAATAACAAAACAGAAGTCATCATAAATCATTGCAGTTTTTCTATAGTCTATTTGCATACCGATTGTAAAGCAAACTGATTTACTTATAAAAAAATCACGTATTGTCCCCTTGTTTGATTTATTTTAAATATCTTTTATATTTATCTGTATTCCTTTCTTTCTTATTATATAATATATTTTTTCCTTTCTTTATATCTTCCAGACCAAATGCATTATCAGTAAACAATATAAATCTGATTTCTAGGGGCCAAAATATGAGAGAAAAACCGAATTTCTAGTTCAAAACACTTAGTCCAATGTCTTAAGTGCTTTACATCTTATCGTGTTTTATTTCAAAGCATATTTTAATCATACTATCTATTTCAATCATTTTGACAATACATAAATAAAAAAAGGGAAATACCTAAACGTCAGATTAAACTTTTGACAATTTTCAAAGACATGAAAGAATGTGAACATAAAAAATTACTCTATACGTTCATATTTGTCTTCCCTACATACTTAACTTTAACCCTAGTCTTTAGGTCTCCTTTCATTTTTTTTATCTTGTATCAATTCATCTCCAAAAATACAATACAATACAATGTAAACTTTTACTTTAAACAACTTTGATTTACTTAAAATAATCGTGACACTTTGAAAATATGTATATCTTTTAACCTACTTTTAACCTATTTCCATAAAACTTTTTCTTCCACGTTCAATGTAAACTACATAGATACATATATTATTCCATGTTACGGATTATATATTCTGAGTATATCATAAAAGTTCAGAACATAACCTTTTTAAAATATGATTAACGTAAGAGATAAATATTTTTAACATTGTTTGAGTTTAGGGAGACACCTAATTTTGTTTGCGTGGTGCACTGAAATAGCTGAAAATCTGAGACGTGTCGTCAAAGAAGAAGGTGCACTCGCTTCTCCACTAAAACAGTGAGACAAGACAACGTCATACATTATCATATGATTTGGAAACTGCCACGTGACCAAATCTAACTTCTGAATGCCTACGGAACAGGGAAAATCAAATAGAAAAAAGTTTTGTGTTCTCAGAGTCTCGTGATGCTTATCAAAATCTTAATAATTTCTACAAAATACCAAATTATTGTTTTATAATTAATTGGTCACGTCTATTTTTGTGATTTGTCTTCTGCCTATTGCGGTGAAGCTGGCGTCTATGACCTCAATTTATTTGAAAAACCACTCACTTTAAAGAAGAAATGTTTGTTTCTTTATGTTTTTAAAATTATAAAATTACTGTAATGGTCAATGGCCTTCCTTTTAGACGTTGATGTTCTTGTTTCTATCAGACTTTTATTTCGTATTGAAACTCCAAAAGATGCCTATAGTGTAATCCAAAAGTGTGTTCGTCTAAATTTACCTTATTCTTTATTTTTCTTTTCATGTTAGCATGAACAAGAAGTTATCTTGGAAACCTTGTCTCATCAAACCTTGCCCAATTCACATAAAGGCATGCAAAAGTCAAACTCTAATTTAATCATCTACGGAAATTTTCACCCCATATTTCGTCCAGTCATCATTTATTTGTTTAAACACCACAATAAAATATTAGAGTTCTTAATTTAATTCATCATTCATGACGAGTCCTAATTTACCTTTAAATAAATCTTTTTTTAGAGAGTGTCAAAGATCGAGTCAAGTAGTTTCGGATCGAAGGTCGGATCATGTCATCAAAGGTTAAAGATTGAGTCGAGTCATCTCAAGTTGAAAGTTGAGACAAACTTAAGTAAAGACAGGTAGACCCGGGCTAAAACGGGTGTCAAAGTGAGCCAACACGACTTACACGGGTCAACTCACCATGAGTTGAGTTAAAAAAATGACCAGTTCAACCCCGCTCATCTTTTGTGAGCCAAAATTTTGCAAACTGGCCCGACCCACCACGGGTTGGTGGGTTTGCTCACTTACAAATTTTTTTTACAATTTATTTTATATATTTATTGCATTACAATAAAATTTAATTAACTCGATTTATTTTTTATAATAGTGAAATCAAAATGTTCACCTAATTCTCATAGTATTATTATAAAGATAATAGTTAAATATTAAAGTATTAACCTATATATATAGGAGTGGCAAAACGGGTCGGCCCCAACGGGCTATCCCGTCAGTCTTTGTTAAAAGGGATGGGTTGGGTTGAAGATTTCAACCCAACAGCCCGTTTTGGCCCGTCCCGTCAAGCCCGTCAATTTGACAGGCCAAAATACGTCAGCTCGTAGGCCCGATTTTAAAAAATAAAATAAAAAAAAATAATTAAAAAGATTGTTTTTTATATTATATAGTTAAAAACATTAACAAATCAATTAAAAGTTAAAAAAATATTATATTTGATTAAATATGTTTTTAATATTAATTTATATGTATATATAAACAAATTTTGAAAACAAATTTAAAAAATTAAAAAAAACACTGACGGGTCAACCCGACACGTTAGCTCGTCTTGTACGGGACAGGCTATAATTGTTAGCCCATTTTTGTTTGATGGGTCAACTTGGTTTTACCCGTTTTTTTACGGACCACAGACGAGTCGAACCAAAATAGGTTGTGCTGACCTTTTTTGTCACCCCTACTTATATAATTTGGCAAACAAATAAATCAAACATTAAATTATTTAAATGTTATTAAGCAACATTTTAGTATTTAAAAATATCAAATTGTGAACCTATATAATTAAAAATAGTAAATAATTATAATAAAAAATTATAAAAATAATTAAGTGTTGTTGGTAGGTTGTGGGTTAACCCGTTGACCCGTGGATTAAGTAAGTTGTGTTTAGTTCAATCAGCTTTTTTACAGAAATGAAATTTTATCAACCCAACCTGGCTCAAACTCGTGGTGAGCCGGGTTGGCTCACAAGTTGAACCCATTTTGACATCTCTAGGAACGGTCGAAAGGAGTCAGTCCAAACCGAAAGTTGAGATAAGCCAATCCGAGATGAATGTTGGGACAGGCTGGTCCAGACTGAAGGTCGATATGGCCCAAGCCGAAGATTGGTACGAATCGACTTAGGCCAATGGTTAGGGTAGGTTGGCCCAGGCCGAAGCTCATAACGATCTAGACCAGGCTGAAGGTTGGAACGGGTCGAACCAAGCTAAAGGTCGGAACGTGCCGGTCCAAGCCGAAGGTTGGGACATGTCTGTCCGGGACAAAGGTCTGAATGGCTTGCACTAGGCCAGCCTGGGCCGAAGGTCCAAACAGGTCTCCCTAGGCCATAGGTTGGGACAATCTTATTTGTTCAGAAGGTCAAAACGGATCACTCCAATACAAAGATAAAGAAAGTTCAACTCGGACTAAAGATTGAATCATTCCAAAGGTCCAAATAAAAAGACTCAGATTAAATATTGAGACGAAACAATTCAGACTAAGGTTAAAACAGGTGAGACCCTGAAAGTCGAAATAACTTGTTCCGAACCGATTACGATATATTAGAATACAACTTTTACTTGTTAGTAATCCTTTCTAAACTCTCGCATGCTCTCATTATATTACTATTGAATTTGGTTCTCATTATATTACTATTGAATTTGCGTCTCTAAGTTATCTCAATTGTTGTTACAAATGTACGTTTATACAACAAAAATATTATAAATTCATAGAACACTTTCAAATATATGGAGAAATATGCGTATAATATTTCTCTTTATCAAATCAAAATTCTCATTTAGATAAATGGTAAATAATTTTAGTCTTAAAATATATTCCATTATACAGTATATGACGAAACTAGATACTATAATAAAGTTGACAAAAATTTTAATAAATCAATCAGATTAATATTGTTGAATTTTGGCTTCAACACTGTGAAACAAACTTATGCCAAGACACGTTTCGTTCGAGAAAAAAAAATTTAAGTTTTTAGTCTCTAAATTTTAACGTCAAATTGAAATTTATCTTTTGTCTTAAACTTTGATATATTTTAATTCTTAAACTTTAAAAATGAATAAATATGTCTGAAATGTGTTTCCTAGTATATATTGAAATAAAAATGTGTCAACCGGTATAAAGAACTCAAATACTACCACGAAATGTATCTGACACGTTAAATTTTTTTTAATGTAACTGAGTTGAAAGGACTATATATATCCATTCATTTTTAAAGTCTGAGGATCAAAATATATCAAAGTTTCAATCAATAATAAATTTCAATTTCGTATCAAATTTTAAAGACTAAAAACATACTTAATCGAAAAAAAAAACATAAACCTCTCTTCATCCACTTAATCCGACATTTATACCTATATATTAAACAAATTTCTCTTTTTCTTATATATATATTTTTTTCCAATTTTATCCTTTGTAACAGTCATTTAAACCTAAAATAATTACATTTTCATTTTTATTATTTAGATGGTTGTTAATTTAAATTTTGTTTGATTTTTTTAATCTTTTAATTAATTATTTATTTAAATTTAAATATTAAATTATTTATCTATTATTAAAAAAGTAAATAAACATGCAAGCCACGTAAAAAGAATTCACTAAAAGTCATATGTCCTATCCCGTACTACATTGAGGCGTGAAATGTGAGAACTCTATGAAGAGGAAAAAGCGAAGTTGAAAATTTTTCTATCAAAGCTTAGTGGGAAGGTTTGCTTAACTACAGACACATGGACTTCAATCCAAAACCTAAACTACATGAGTTTAACAACTCACTTTATTGATGAAGATTGGAAGCTGCATAAGAAAATTTTGAATTTTTCTCAAACAACAAGTCATTCAGGGGAGCTCATTGCTAAACATGTTGAAGCTTGTTTGAATAACTGGGAGTTGAAACGAGTCCTTAATGTCACTGTGAATAATGCTACAGCAAATGATGTTGGGGTCCAATACCTCAAAAGAAGGATGTTATCATGGAATTGTCTTGTCTTAAAGGGAGAATATGTTCATATGCGTTGTTGCACATATATATTAAGTTTGATTGAGAAGGATGGGTTAAAAGAGATAAAAGATTCAATTTCAAAAATTCGGAGTGCAGCTAAATATGTGAAATCTTCTCCAGCTCGATTTGCTAGATTCAAGGCT
>Ga0214543_1005644_pt1 | contig 22804 bp, 9 predicted proteins | sample CNSS2metaG_FD_160094 | JGI IMG/M metagenome (GOLD analysis project Ga0214543, IMG submission 160094) | Root nodule microbial communities from cowpea collected in UCLA plant growth center, Los Angeles, California, USA - CNSS2 | ecosystem: Host-associated > Plants > Roots > Nodule | place: USA... | reverse complement strand
TCTAGTAAGAAATACTTCTTCACATCAGTATCATTCATACATCTATCTATATTTCAATCAACTACTAAAGAATCTGATTATACCAGAGTCTTTATCAACTGGGAGCACGAAAAATAGTCTTCCATGGTTAGGACCACTCGGTTGCATTCCATCACAGAGGGTCAAATCCAAAAGTGGCCAATGTCTAAAGCGAGTCAATGAATGGATCCTGCAATACAACTCAAATGTACAGAAGCTAATCACCAGACTTAATCATCGTCTTCCAAATGCAAAGTTCATTTTCGCAGATACTTACCCGTCAGTTCTTGATTTGATCAATAATCCCTCTACTTACGGACAATTTGACATCTCTTCTACTTAATATCACATTTTTAGATTTCACCGTAAAGGTAAATCAATAATTCAATTCACACTCAAAGCCAGGGCATTTCCCATCTTTATAGGAACTTCAATGGCATCTCCAATTATACCCTTCTGGGATGTAAAATACATTTTTTTTCTCACCATCCCCATAATGTATGAAAATGTATTTTTTCTCACTATCCCCGGTAATATATGAGACAAATGATGCATTCTGATAAGGGTCATATTGTTACGATTCCACCATTTTTTTTTCATTCCCTCAGAAAATCAATTTCTTTCACCCATTGAGAGATGCCGCAAACCATATGATCATTGTCAAAAGTTTGTCCAGCAAACTTTGCCAAACAATAATTTCCCAACTAGAAAATATTTCACCCCACTTAGTTAAAATGAAATCATGTGGGATTTTTTTTCTGGCTGTACATGACAAATGTTTTTGATTAACGATTTTGCAGGTTTTAAGGTTTCAAACACGTCATGTTGCAACGTAGACACCAGTATTGGAGGTTTGTGCTTGCCAAACTCAAAAGTCTGCAGAAAGCGCCATGAGTTTGTGTTTTGGGATGCCTTCCATCCTTCAGATGCAGCCAATGCTGTTCTTGCAGAAAAGTTTTTCTCCCTTCTCTTCACATCATTTAAGTCTGCAGCACCAACTGGAGCACCAACTCCTTCTCCTACACCCTAAGTTTTCTCCAATAGCAACAATACAAATATACTTACATTGTAAAACTATAATATAATGCCTCATGGTGTTAATTAATACCAATATAAAACTCTAAGGTTGTAGCAATACACATTATTGTTTCCACTTATTGTTAGCCACCATGAGACAAATCAACAACTGAAAATTACAAGGGAATCACAAACTAAAATTCAATGACATAAAGAATAGGTGTAGTGGTTGATTGCTCTCAGTTGAAAGGCCAGTTTTTTTCCACATGAGAACACTTGAGATAGGTAAAGACTATTTCAATTTAAGTTGAGTCCCTTGAAGTTCTTGAAAAAGCCCTCTCCCAATCTCTAAAAGAAAAGGTAACCAAATACCTCTTAAGTTAGAAGTCAAAATCACCGGGCCAAACCAAGCACAATAAGATCACATCAAATCTTAAAAGGAAAAGAGCCCTAAAATCCCATCCAGCATTTCTTCGGTGTGGTTAAAGCAAAAAGATCATCATCGAGCAATCATATATATACACCGACATCAAAGAACATAAAAGGAAATACATAAAATAAAGTCAAACAAAGATGCAAATTTGACCACGAATCCGTCAATCTCAAGAAACGATAATTGAAACCCAGAAGCCGAAAAGAGTATAAGAACTAAAATGAAAAAGCTTCGCTGGCGAATGATTTCTTGATTTTAGAAAATGAAAACCGAGACCCAGAAAATAGAAAGAGCGAAATTTGTACAAAAGATTAAAGATTGTGAATCCTACGAGAAATAGCAAAAATCCATTAAAATTGGGACTATGCCAGTCCATTGAGGAACCTTTCAATTTCGCATCTGTTCGTATTCTCTATCCCACTATAAGAGAAACAGAGAATCATAGTAGATGCATCTTACTAACAGAAACAAATGTTGATTGAAGAGAGACAATTTGGAGAAGAGATACTGAGGGATATGAAAAATTATGAGATAGGAAAATACGGAGAAAGTGAGCGTAGAAAAGGTGGGATCTTGATTTGATTATATAGCCCCAATTGAACTAGGGTTTGGTTAAAATTACCAATTTGCCAATGTAACGGCAAAGCCATGAAGCCAGGAGAGGATAACACATACACGTACCCACTAAGCCAATCGTGGAAGAGTGGACAGTCAGATTTAAGTATAATTATTTGTTTTCAAGAAAAAATAATTTCATATTTTTTTAAGCTATTTATAATTAGAAAAAAATAATAATAAAAACGTAATTTTTTTATATCGTTTGCAGCCTTACAACTTTTTACTTTCCAATTCCCTAATTTTCCTCGCCTTTTTCTCAGCTTCCATGATTTTTTTAGGCTATTTTATTTTTACCTTAATACAAAATCTAAAGAAAAAAAGTGTAAGAAAGCAATTCTATTTTTATAAGTTGTTATCCTTAATTATAAAATCCTCATCTCTTTAATTTTTCTTTAGCTTTTTATTGAGGTAAAATTACTTTTTCATCCCTGAAATATAATTTTTAGTTTTTAGTAATTTAATGTCATGTTAGATAACATTATAATTAGGTTCAACAATGACATATGTTATTTACATTGTTATATTATTATCCTCTAAATGATCCCATGACTTAAATGACATGTAACAGTGAAAGATTGGTCTCACAATTGTAAGAAGTTACATTGAACAATGTCATATAATGTCATATATTATTTAGACCGCAATGTTGTCACATCATAAATTTTATAACATTTGAAGAGTTACATTGAATAATTGATACCAATGTGAAAAGAAACATGCATAAGCTGGGTTTGTTATTCAGCAAGAGTTTTGATCCAAATACCTTAAAGGTTCTTTTGAATTGGATTGAGTTTTGGATTTGGAAGACTAGATTTGTGATGATTTAAGTTTATGTGTAAGAAAAGATAGAGTTGTTTGGATTAAGGGAAATATCGTATGATTTTATTAAATATGAGTGAAAAGTTTATGTAAATTTGTGTATGATGTGATTGATAAAATTTAATAAATTATAATTGTTGATAGAGTAAATTGTATAATTATCATTTTACCCTTCAATGTAAATAAAAAAAAATGATATTAAAATAAAATTAAAAATGATATTTAAAATTTTTTAAAATATAGTTTATTGATATTATCATTAATAACTTAAAACAAATTATTACTATTCTCAATGATAACTTAAAATTATGTATAATATAAACTATTTAATTTATATCTCCGCATTTATTTAAATTTATTTTATTTGATATAATTATTTCGTTTCAAAAAACATTTATTTGAATAAAAATAATAGTAATAATAATATTATTATATAATACTAATTATTATAATAATTACGATTATAATTATTATTAATGTTTAAAAAAATAGTAATTAAATATATATGTGTAATTATTATAATATATATATATATTATAAAGATAAAATATAATATATATATATATATATATAATAGAAATTAATAAATATAACTAAATTAAATTATTAAACACATAGACAATGAAGTAATTTTAATGTGATGAGTTGTTTTTTCTTACGTTTCTCTGCATTTTAAAGAGTGCTAAAATCTGTAACTCATGTGCAAATTTGTCCTCTCAAATAAGCCTAAATAAATGGAACCAAACATGTCTGCAACTAGGGATGTCAACGGGCGGGTAGGGTAGGATAGTAGGTCCCCCATACCCTACCCGCTGGATAAATATTTGTCTTGTACCCGTACTCATATCCGTCGAGTATCCATTATGCGAGTACCCGCATAATTTTTTAATATTCACGGGTACCCGCGAGTATTTAAAAAAATACAAATAAATATTTAACAACATATTTTAATTATAAATTTAAATAAAATACAATACATAACATTTATAAATTTTAAATAAAGTCCAAATAACTCATTTATATACTGTTAAATGACAGTTTACAAAGTAATTAGATTTTTTAAAATTAATTAATAAAAAATAACTCATTCAAAATCAATCTGTTAATATTTTAATCATGTTTTTTTATTTATTTTTAATTTAAACTCATTTCTTATCCGATACGGATTTTATCTGTAGATACCTACATATATAGATTTTTGACATGCCTATTTGTAATCCATCCACATGAACAACAATCATGCGAATCGAACTTAGCATAAGTCCTCAAGAGTTCCAAATGTCAGAAGCTTAAGTATCTTACAAGAGCAATGCTATGCTTTAATATCTTTCAAATAAGCTTAATAATGATTGTGGAGTAAATATGTAATATGCTATAATTGATCAGATATTAGATTATTTAATTCACGATGAAAAAAAGTGAATTTTCCAGTCTTTATAATTCAAATAAAAATAATAACAATGAATCGCTAAGTAAACAACTGAACTTAGATTTCTAAACAAATATGTATCCTGTCACCACAGGCAACACACCGGAGAAAATAAGGGTTTTGTGAGGAAAAATGTTAGTTTTTTCTTTAAATTTTTTAAAATGGTTAATTGTTCTTTAAATTTAAAATTAAAAACATGTAAGTTCAGTTTTTTCTTTAAGTATTATAGCAGTGAAAAATTGTCAATCATATTTTTAAATATAAACGCTAGTAGTATTTCAGTGGATTTTCATTACATATATGCGTAGCTGTTTGAACACGGAAGCTTCTTTCATTGGCAATATTGGTCTATTGGGGAATCGTCTGGCAAATTTTGGTTAGTATTACCTTTTTTATTATTATTATTTATACGAGCAGGATATATATTTAAGTGTCCTTTTATTAACCTTCTGTTAAGAAATATTAAAAATATAATTTTTGTTCGGTTTGTCTTCTGTGTTAAGCTCACATGGAACATGAACTTAACGCTAACAACGAGCAAATTAATTCAAATTTCTGAGTTGAGTCTGTCACCACATATTTATGTTATACCAATTTTAACTGTAGCTATTTTCTTGATTTTGTTTATATTTTTTAGGCTTAATTATCATTTTGGTCTCCTTATTATTTTTTTGTTCAATTTAGTCCTCTAATCTTCTAAAACGTTCAATATGGTCCCTGTCGTTAAGTCAACTTTAACACCGTCTCCTTGACCTGCCACGTGTCATTTTGTGGAATTTTCAAATTTTTTTTAATATATTTTTTAATTTTTTTTAATTAAATTTTTTAAAAAAAAATGTAAATTGTCACGTGTCACCTTATGGTTGTGACATGTGTCAATTTGAGATTTTTGTATTTAAAAAATGTACTGCCACGTGTCAGGTCACGATTGTGCCACGTGTCAAGCTAACATTGGTTGTTTTCAATTTAGTCCCTCTATTTACAATTTTGATTTAATTTAGTCCCCCAATTTTTTAAAATGGTTCAATTTTGTCCTCTCTAATTTGATACCAAATTAGTAATTAAGCTTAATTACAACTTATATAATACATATTAAAATAATTTTTATTATATTTATAGATTAAATTACTCCATCTAACTATTCAATTTTTTTTTTTACATGTATAAAAAACTTCAAGTGTAAAAAATTACAAGTGAAAAATGTAAGAAATAAAATAACATGAGTATTTAGGGAGTGATTTGATGTATAAATGGTAAAAAATTATTTTAACATGAATATATAAATTGTAATTAAGCTTAATTATTAATTTTGACTCAAATTGGAGATGACAAAATTGAATCATTTTAAAAAATTGGGGGACTAAATTGAATCAAAATTGTAAATAGAGGGACTAAATTGAAAACAACCAATGTTAGCTTGACACGTGGCACAATCGTGACTTGCCACGTGGCAGTACATTTTTTAAATAAAAAATATCAAATTGACACGTGTCACAACACGCGACAGTTTAATTTTTTTAAAAAAATTAAAAAAATTAAAAAAAAATTAAAAATTCCACAAAATGACACGTTGCATGTACGGAGATGGTGTTAAAGTTGACTTAACGACAGAGACCAAATTAAACCTTTTAAAGAATTAGAAGACAAAATTGAACCAAAAAATAATAAAAGGACCAAAATGAACCAACCCAACAAATTAGGGGACCAAAATGATAATAAAGTCTATTTTTTAATGTATTCAAGAGAGGTAATATTTAGAACATAAATATATAGAACACGAGTTTATATCGATAAAGTGAAGTTGTGTTTTGAAATAATAATTTCTAATTTCAAATACATGATTTTAATATATTTTTTTTGTATAGAACATAACAATTTTTATCTAGTGCATTTTTAATGATAAAATTTTATTTGTTTTCCATAGTTACATATATAAAATTTAAAATAATTAATTTTGTTTAAACAAGTTTTGTACGGTTAGATCGATTAGTGATAACTTTTATGTCATTTTTTTTGTCTATCTATGCATTTTATGCTATTTTTTTTTATTTTTTGTTTACTTGTGGAGAGTTTTGAAGATTTGTAACGATAAAAAAAAAATAGAGAAATTTGTTTCTAGAGATGGGTAAAATAAGTATGAAAACTCGATTGTTTATTGGCATGCTATGTCAGCGTGTGAATTTGGGTTTCTTTCTGCACCCCATAGTTTTCTACCTACACCTAAAATTTTCAAAATTTTGAAAGTTATCATTTGATTTTGATTAGGGTAAAAACCCTAATTGTTACTTTTATCCCTTACTGAGCCGCAACTTTTTCTTCACAATATCTTTTTTCGAAATTTAACTTCCATTTAGAAGATTTGGGATAATAAGTATTCAACATTAAACCAAATGGTTATAATAGCTCCAACATTCAAAAGCATAAACTATAGGATTAAGACACATATTGCATTTTATAGGTACGTTTGGATTATTGTTTGAGCATTCAAAAGTGATTCGAAGAACATCGAAAGTCACGTCTATTTGTTTGGTAATTTTCTTTTCACCTTTCATTGAATATTAAAGATATTTAAATTGTGATTGTATTTAAAGCAATACTTTTAATGTTTTTCCTTGCATGAAGTTGAACGAACGAAAAACAATATATTCAATAAAGAACAAACTTCAAACTTGATAACAAGTGAAATAATATACTTAGCAAACAATAAATTTTGTTAAGATAGAATTCTAATCCATAATTATGATATTATGGTAAGAAGTGCACAATAAATTTAATTAAGTCCATAAAATTTAAATTTACTTATATATTATAAATTATTTTATCTTTAGTTGACTTCCGACAATATAATAAATCTTTTAAGATGCAAAATCAATCATCATCTTCACGATTTTAATCTGAACCAGAAAATATTATAAAATAAAATAAAAATCCACAATTTTTCTTAAAAACAAAAAAGATAGTGGCGTCCACAGATAGGGTATATGACCTTAGGTTTTAATGTGTTGGAAAGAGTATATAAAGGTGCAATGTTTTAATGAACACAACATGAATGAAGGTTTGTTATCAACCATTGCAGATACGTGTAGAGGGAGAGAGAGCAAAAAGAGTCATGTGAACAATTTCTATAGCAATAGCGTGTTAATGGAGTCAATAAAATATGTACAAAAGCATAAAAAAAAAAAGTAAATGGCGGATATGCCATAAGCTATACCTTAAGTGTAACAGTACTTCTTAAAATCGTTGATAATACTTAATCACTTTTCATAATTTTTTATACACTTAATCGATCTTCATAATTTTTTATACAATGACTTCCGAACCATAAACTTATTACTTTCTACAATAATTATGTTTAAAAAAAAAGCATGTCAAACATAATTTTTAATACACAATATAAAAATTTCCACCCTTAATGTCAATAAATTAAAAATCATAATAAATACATTTTAAAATAATTTTTATACATAAATGAGTTAAATAAGTTATTTTTCTCTCAAATTATTATAACAAATTGTGTTTTATTTCTAAATTAAATTATAAAGTATTTAATTATGTATTTTATAAAATTTATGTAAAATACCATTTTTTATAAAATAGTTATATTATAATAAGAAAAATATGTTACCTAATCTTTATAAAATACAAGAAGGAAAGATAATTTTTTATAGTAATTTAGATTTAAAAATATATATTTAATTTTTTAATAAATTTATGACTAATATCCCTACAGAAATTTTAACTATTTAAATTAATATGAGAAGAAATTTTATCTTATTCCAAGTAACAACTGTCAAAAAAAATAAATTTGATGAACGATGATCCAATTTGTGGGAAAGGAATTTGTTTGGTCTTCTTGTTGAGTCAAAAGTGAGAGTGGCAAGAAACTAATTTTGTGGGGTCAATGTTAGTCTGTCAATTTCATGTGTCACATAATATTTTATTATGTAATAAAAATATTTTTAATGTGTTTTATGATTAACTAAGAAATATAATTTTTAATGTATGTATAAATATTATTGTTAGCACTGTTCCATCAAATATACAACATCCTCTTCAAGGTCGTCTATTTTTCTAGGATATTTTATTTGTTGCATCGGGTTTTGGGTAGTCCAGACTTTTAACTGCTTCCATAAGGTGTACAAGAAATCTATGAGGGTGTAAAACGAAATGACTAACTTTCAACAAAATTCCATGTCCACTCTTATTAGTGGAGCGGTGTTTCTCTCTACACCTTCAACTTTTTCTCACCGTCCCAAATATCTGGGGACTTCTCGCTGCACCCTCAACCCTTCTCATGTACCCTAACCATTATCCTTTTGACCATACTTAATTTTTATCTGTCAGAGTGGTTGAAAGCAATGAAAATAAAATTTACTGTGGCTACTGGTGCTTTGTTTTTATCTCTGCAAAGCTGCACGCCCAAATATTTCTTCCCATTCCGTTTTCCTTCTCTCCGTTTCTTCCACCATTTTTTCTGCTCTCTAAACTCTGGTCCGTGTGCTTTATGGTTCCTTCCTGTCTCTGCTTCAAGCTCCCAGTTGTCCCTGTCTTTGGTTCGAGGTCCCAGTAGCAGTGGTCCTTGCTTGAAGCTGGTCCAAGCTCCCATATGTTCCCATACATGCAGCTGCCTCATCTCTTTTTTCTCTTCCAGATTAGTATGCATTCCATTTTAATCATATTGAACGTTGGAATTTTAATCGTATTGAATGTTAGAATGTTGTTTGTTAAGAGTTGAAATTTACTTTAAGAGCTGAAATTTACTTTGTGACTATTGCATATGTCGATATCCGCTTCAAAAAAATGTGTTGCGGAAGTCGACATCCGTTTTGTTCTTTTTATAAAACAGATGTCGAAATCTGCTTCAGGAATTAGTGAAATGGATGTCAACATCCGTTTTATTATTTTTTTAGTTTTTTTTTGTGTTGCGGATGTTGACATCCACTTCAAAAATTTGTGAAACGGATGTTGACATTGTTTCATTATTTTGTTTGGATTTTTTGTGAAATAGATGCCGAAATCCACTTCAGGAATTCTTGAAACGAGAGATAATGCAAGTCTCATACACAAATACCACCGAATTTTGAAATTAATGATCCTTGAGAGCAGCCTTCACACACAAATACTGAATTTCAAAATTTTATTTTAGTACGGGATTTTAAAATCCCGTTAAAAATATTATTGGATTTCCAAACATAATTATCATATTTAACGGATTTCAAAAAAAAAAAAAATATATATAAATATTTATATATATTTTTATTTTTTTTTTTAAAATAATATTAAAAAAAAAAAAAATATAAAAAAAAAAAAAAATTAAAAAAAAAAATTAAAAAAAATAAAAAAAAAAAAAAATATATATATATATATATATATATTTTCAATTTTATTTTTAATAATGTATTAAGAAAATAAAAAATTTGAATAACAAATAAAATTAAAAAAAATGATCATTAAAAAAATTTTAAAAACCGAAATATAAAAAATAAAATAATATGGAATTACGATAAATCTCACGATCACGTATTTGTTGTCTTCATACACATGATACATACAAAGATAGGGCAATAGTCCACGAAATTTATGAGTTAATAGAGAAGATTTTAACAACCAATTGTAGTTGAAGACCTAATTTTTACCACCTGTGAAAGAAAAAAGAAAAATACGTACAGAAACATAAAATATAAACATAATATTGTATTTATATTCAAATAATCACACATTTAAGTCCGTGTATGATTCAGAATCAATTTTCCAATACAAAAACAACAATTAGTTATTTCTCATTCAATATAAACTTTTTACCTTTTAATTAATTTTGGAAATCAAATATATATCAATTCTGCGTTAAAAAATCAATCATAACCAATTTTATGTCACTTTTGACGCAAAACCATACAAGCAGTATACTAATTTGGTCTTATTCCTTTTGTGCATAACATAGGGGTTGTCGGAAGCAGGTGAATCCACATAGCAAGCCATCCAAAAGGCATCTATTAACATTGGCAACCTCACTTGGGCTGCAATATTTGAATACCTATTACATTAACACAAAGGAGGTGGACTGCAATATTTGAATACCTATCACATTAACACAAAGGAGGTGGACTGCAATATTTGAATACCTATCACATTAACACAAAGGAGGTGGACCAAAATTTGAACATGACTAACTGCCCAGTATTTAAAAACTAATTTCAATTTCTAAGACAAATTACTCTTGAATGTTGGGACACTTTCAAATGGTGAATACATTTTATCAGGAAAGCATTCATGAAGAAAAACTTTTACCTCCACATAAAAAAAAAAAACACTAGTACTCAATTTTCCAGACAAAATAAAGTTGCTGGACTTTATTTTATTAAAAATAAAAACCATAAAAAATGTACAAGACCAAATAATTGGTTGACGGCTTAGGATGTTCCATGGAAGATTTGACCTGGTTTGATTACTAGAAACAAAGTCGAGCCACAACTAATTAAAGAAAATGTATTCTAACACGAAGGAATTTCCTCAACAACTCCTTGCACTTTGACCAAAAATGAAATACAAATCAAACCAAAGATCATTTTGCAGTTCTTGAGTGTTTGATGAGCCAGTCAATGACTACATCTATGTTTACAGAGTCCTTGCATGAAATCATATAGCAGCAGACCTCTCTCTCTTTTATTGACTCAAGTCCTCTGAAATCACCCATGGAGAAAATGCAATGTTACACAACCAATCATGACAAATTTCAATATATATATATGTGTGTGTGTGTGTGTGTGTGGATATGACAACGTTGGTTTCTAGAACTTACAGCTGATCAACTAATGCTTGCTTAGAAAGAGCTTCTGACTTGTCAATTTTGTTTCCAAGAACAAGCAAGGGAATCCCACCCAAAGAAGGTTTTGTCAACAGCTCATGTAATTCGCTTCGAGAAATCGGAACACTATCTCTATCAGCAGCATCTACAACATACCTGTCTTTGCATCCATTAATGAAAGGAACCGAAGAGTAGAAGCATCGAGAATGGGCACTTCAAATAACTTGAAAGGGCTATATATAATAATAACACTCCACAAGATGAAGCATGCATGACTAATCTTCCATTAGATCATCATCGGAAACAACACATTATGACAAAACCAAGTTTAGGTTTTCCATTCTGTGTTTGAAAAATAAACAGGAAAGCCCACATTATACAAAATGCTTTTGGGGTCAGTATCCTCTATTATAGGTTGTTAGAGATCTACGCAATATAAATGCCAATTCCCGAGTCTTTCCTAATGAATAATACTTCAAGGATGATTGAACATCATATTGAATTAAGCCAGGTGTTCAGTTCTTAATAATAACATCCCATAACAAATTATGCTTCAGCAAATGTAGTGGTGACATAAAAGTTGTCTGCACTTACATCCCAAAGTCTACTTGCTTGAGGGGACATATTAGAGATATAAATAAAAACTGCGCCCAAGTCTTTTCCCTGATAGCTTAAATAAACTTAAAGAATAGTATAGGTAATCATTATAAAAGTAGGCTTCACTAAAATTTTCCTTTTCTCCTAAAAGATCTTAGAGGTGGTCTTTGTGTTTCAAGGTATATAGCATTTGAAGAAAAAACATGCTAATGATTGTTTGGTCAGCAGTCAACATTTCTGGGAATGTTTAAAATTCAAAGGTTGGAAGGAAGAATGTGGTAGTAGTGGTAGTGCAGTAGCGGTTGTTTGATAACATGGCTTAGGAACGGGAAAGCTGCATATCCATCCCTCATTATGGAAATAAAAGTAATGTAAGAGTTGGAAATGTCTCACTGACCAGGGTATTAATAATGCTCAAGAATTATTTTTAAAATTTATGTTATGAAAAGATCATATTCCCAAAAATAACTAACTTACTATTCCTTGAAACAAATGCACCCTTAGGAGAAGGACAGAGGTGTCATTTACACTGTTGATTCTTTATAAACTTCTCCATGGAACCACAAAAAACCCTCTATCGATATGAAGCATGTTTAGTAAAATGGGATGAAATGACACTCTAATTAGGAATTAAACAACAATGAAATTGCATAATGCAGACAATTTCTTGTTTAAAATTCAAAAACTTTAGAAAACTGTATAAAGCCTGGGGTACCAAAAAATCAAAAGTCAATGTGTTTAACTCAACTTATTTTGGAGAATTTTTTTTTTTTGCCAGTTTCTTCATAACTTTAAAGGAGGGAGGGGCCAATCATTACCGTTAAAACTATATACTCAAATATCCAGTTAGTCTAAACCTATAGGCAACATGTGATCCAAAGCCAGAACTAAAGAAACAGAATGAAAGACATGCAAGTATATGAATGAACATATGCTTGCACGCATTGATATATAAATATGAGAGAGAGAGCATGGAGAGAGACAGTACACAATGGCAGAGACACCGCGACAGTATCGCTCCCACATGGTTCGGAACCTCCTCTGTCCGCCAAGGTCCCAAAGCTTTATCGTGACGTTTCCTTTGGTTACTTTTCTCATGTTGAACCCAACCTGGGTTTAATAATACCAAGAATTACATTTCAATACAAAGAAAAACATGCTCACAATCTTCAAACATATATATTAATGGAAGATGTAATAAATAAACCAAAGATACACACAGTTGGAATCATGTCCTCACTGTAGCCCCCAGTCTGCAGGTAAACAAAACGAAACATCAATGCAATGTGAAAACGAGGCCACGAGAGCAAAACAAAACTGTGTGAGAAAATTGAATTTCAGGGTTTGTAAATTAAGTAAATTGCAATGCAGGAAGCAAGTAACTCACAGCAATTGAATTGACAAGAGAAGTCTTTCCAGCATTCTGAAGGCCAACGAGGGAAAGTTCCATCTCCTGTTTGAAAAACAAGCTGACACACACACAACATGCAGAAACTCATCTTAAAAGGAACCCTTATTAAATCAATTAACCTAAGCTCAACTTTTAACAAGGCTATCTGAATCAGAAATCCTCAATCAAAATCACACGAAATTGAAAACAAAATATATGAATAGATAGTATTGTAGAAATGAGGTTTTACCTGCGGAGCCAATTGAGGAGGGAATCCCAAAGACCCATTGTGTATGAATGGAAGAAAGCGAGAAGAGAAATTGAAAGAGGGAGAAAGCGAAAGAGAAAGAGAAAGAGAAGAAGGAGGTAGTTGGAGGAAACAAGAAACTTCGCGGACCAAGGAAGAAAAGGTAGATACGATAATGGAATGTGAAGAATAGAAATGGAATCTAAAATAGGAATGCCGCACACATAATGTGCATGTCTTGTCCTTTTCCCTCTCTTTTCTCTTCCTTTCTTTCTAGTACCTTGTTTTCTCATTTAGAAATAACAATACTACATCGTTTTCTCTTTTCTCAATCTCTCCGCTTCTACTCTATCTACACACACACTCCTCCTTCTCCATTCACCTCTACAATTAATATCGTTTTATTTATAATATTCTTTTATTCGTAAAAAGTAATCATAAATAGGAAATAAATTAATAAATCACACAAATGAAAAGGTGTGTGAATATACATATACATGGTTGAAATTTATTAAAAACTATCAATAATTACATAATGAAAGATTTTGACTATGCTTTTTATTATTCAACGAAATTGTTAAAATTTATAAAATTTTCTGATTAATTGTTTTTGACTTCTAAATTTGAAGCGAGATTTATTAAAATCTAACAAATTTTATCTGATAAAAATATACTTTTTAAAAAAGAAAAAAGGTAATGTTAGCATTCCTTATTATTCACTTATGGAAAATGTTTTTTCTCATACCAAACACATATATCCTTTTTTAATTACAATAATAGATGGGATGCTGTGTAAGAAAATAAGTAGGATACTCTCGTTGAAAAAAAAATGATGAAAACTTGTGTTATTTTTCTTTAATTAGAGTTTGAACTTATCAATTTCTAATTTTTAATCAAATCCAACGGTATTTTTTGTTTGCTTAAATTAAATAATTCATATCAAAATTTGGACAGAATTCAATAGAAGTTAACTTTCTTTTATAAATTGTTATTAAAGATGCAGATTTAATAAAACTCAAGCTTTTACTTTACTTTCTGCACCCCACAGTTTCTTGATGCAACTCCTTAACTTTTCGGAATGATCATTTTGTCTTTAGAAAAAGTGACTTCTAAATTATATATTTTGAAAACTTTTCAAAATAAGGTTTCTATAATTTCTGTAATAAGATTCTCCAAATGAAATGTTTAGAACAAAATATGATTTTTTGAACAAAATGTTTTCGATGCATGAAATGTATTTCGGAATGAAATTTCCGAAATAAATATAAATCCTTCTGGAATAAGTTGTTTTTTATAGGTTATCCCACTTTTTAACACAAGTGAGAATGTATATAACCCTATTTCGGTTGGGTTCGGTATAAAATGAACTTAGAATCATGGAATCGATTCGATCATCAGATTTTCGATTCTAAGTTCATAACCCTAGCTCATTCCCATTTTGGGCGGAGCATGTCTACTAATTCTTTGATTCCAGTTAGTAAGGTAAGAGTTGAACTAAGAAATAGATTCTAGAAGCTAAAAAAGGGTATCCTGAGCAATTTCAATAATAGAGTTCATTGATATTCCTGGTATAGTAGATGCTATCACACGTACAATTATACTTAATTCGATGGAATTGTTTGATCTTAAAGGGACCTTCTATAATTTCGCACGTGAAGAGTTATTTCTTGGTTTCGAGCTTAATTCAAGAGATAAACTGTTGGTTTATTAATACATGCAAAAATGTAATTTAAGCCAAAGGGCTTTTAAGAACAATTAAGTTTTCTTAGTTAATTTTATTTTTATCAATTAATTATCATTAACTTATAATAACATAATTGGAAGTCTTATGTTTTCCCCTATTTTTTAGAAAAAAAAAATTGCAAAAAAAAATTGTGTTAGTAGAGACAATAGCTAGAATTTATAAAAACTATTTTTTTTAAATAAATTGTTTCGCTGCATCTAAAAATCGGTAGCTTAAATCGCTTTATTTCTTTTCAACTGCATGCATAGTTTTAAAATTATTTTAGAACATCTTTTCAGTTATCCCAACAAAAATTCATTCTAAATATAAATAATCAATTATATGCACAATCGAATATTAAGATAATTTTAATGCACATTGTTCACATACAATCTTATATAATGAACTAGGTTTATTATTTCCAGTAAGATTTACTACACTTTCTTGGAGCGGAGATAAAATTGATAAATAATATTAAATAATGCATGGGGTGATATATAAAACATAGAGTTGTCAAAATGGGTACCGGTCTGATCCGGCTAGACCATCACGGGTTTATCACTTATTGAGTCAACCTAACATGACTCATTTATTAGCGAGTTTAAAAAATTCGAACTTGACCCAGCTTATCACGGGTTGGTGGGTTAAATAGGTTGACTTACGAACTCACCTAATTAAAAAAAATACAATTTTATTTTTATTTTTTTCAGTCAAAACTAAATTCTAATTCTAATTAAAATTGAAATAAACTTTAATACAAACAAAAATCACAAAAATACAAATTATTTATGTGTTGATTAAAAATAACAATCGAACCTGACCAAAATGTAAAATTCAACTTAATAAAAAAAATATTTGTGTGACACTTTATTTACGGATTGGTGAATCAACTTGGCTCACCACGGATTCAACTTGAGTGAGCTGTGTTCTAAGTGAGCCCGGATCAAAAATCAACCTATACAAATATAGGTAAGGTATCAAATCCAGAGATTGCTTTTTCTTTTTCATTTTCTTAAAAAAAAGAAAAGAAAAATAGGATGGAGATGAACTTAGGAAAAAGGTTGGTGACAAGAACAAAAGCCGTGTGGGTTTTTTCTTGGAGTTGCCTGAAGCCCTAAATACATTGGGGCGAATTCTTTAGGTTTATTAGCACAATTGAAATAAAATTTTTATATTATTATTATTATTATTTCCTGTCTTTCACTAAAAGTAGTCCTTTTAAGAAAAAAAATTTGTACATGCTAATATATTCCTTAATTAGCTTTATATCTCAAATTTTATTTTGTTTTTGAAGAATATTCACCCCTTTATAAGGTTTTTCTAACATTTTGTTTCCAAAACTAAACCTTAGTAGGTATTCTCATTGCTGTAGATAATTTATTTATTTAATGATGTTGCAAGATTGCAACAACTAAAAAAATAAATACATGTAATAATTTTGGACGCATGAGAAGTCGCTCAATATTTACTAAATTAACTTTTAAGATAACTTTAGTAAATAACAGAAAAAAATATTTGCCATGCTAAAATTTTTATTCATTATATCGTGGTATAAACTGATCGGGTAAGTCTTCATTATAATTTATTTTTATATTTACGATAAAAAAAAATTATTTGCAAAATTGCAAGATTGAGTCTCGGGTCTGAGGTGATTGATAAGTAAACAAATTTAGAATAGTTATTTAATATTTCAGGTCTTAATATTACAGTAATAGTTTTATATTTAAACTTTTAATATATTACAAATAGCGTTAAACTTATAGTTAAGTTCTACTGTGATTTAACCATTTTAAAGTAGAATAAATAATATATAATTTGTAAATATATTTTTATATTATTTAGTTATTTAAATTTGTATATATAAGTTTTTTAATTTAAAAAATACTTAAAAAAGAATATTACTAATGATTTTAATTATTTTTTCAAAAAGAACTTGTACTCCGCGGTACGTTCCTATTGTATTTTTAATTGACAATTTGAAATGTAATAAATAGGAAATTAAAGTTTAACAATAGCCTAAGTAAAAGAGATAAATTGAGATAAATTTTTGTTACATTATACCTAACATAAAGTTATGCATCTTTTAAAGGTTTTGCAATCTTTTTGGTCTAACTGTCTCCAGAAAATGTGTTTCTTTTCATTTTTGGGTTTTGAAAACTATAGGTAGAATTTGAAGGGTGCAGAAAGCAGTTTCCAATATGAAAATACGAACCCAACCAACAAATGCCCCATTAGGTGAGTCCAAAAGCCCACAGTTTCACGTTCTGTTTGTTGTTTTCTTGAGAGAAGAAAAATTATCAGCATATTGCTAATTTGCTTATTTCAACGATCATTAGTTTTTGTGAGAAATATATAACACAAAATGCTCAAACTTTAATGAATTATTATGCACCCTCCACACTAAAAGCTAAACATATCAGACAAATTAAAAGAGAATAAATTAGTATAATTTGATCATCTTTTTTTATTGAATGGTCATTGTTAATTCATATATATTAATTAATATTTAGATTTTTGTGGATTTAAGCTATTGCCAGTTGTCTGTGTGCTTATTTATTTATTTTTTTCCGTTTAGTCACTGATAAAACAAGGAAATGACAAATACATGCACAAAAGTATTTTTCACCGAACTTGAAAAGCCATGGCTGAGAATTTTTTATCAATTACTTTCCAGCAGCCCTAAAACATGAGCTATGCATTATTTTTCCTTTCTTGTTAGACTTTTCTCACAATCTTTGTACCAAAATTAGCTTGCGTCTGCGCAATGCTAAATTATTTCGTCAAAACTAATTTCAGTATGTATATATATTTAAGTGTTTGATCTGAATGCAACGTTTTAGACAGAAGCCACTCAGCAATAATTGAAAGCTTAATGTATATACATATGCAATGCATGATCCAAAAAGTCCATGAAAAATATCTACGAGAAAACGAATTAAAGGAGAAGAAAAAACACCAGCCTTGTCAATTTTTTCTCTCAATAATCTTACGTATTTATTTTCCCAATTGGAAAATTTGTGTATTTGAGAGGAAGCACCTAACATTGGAGTTGACCGTGAAGTCAGCAACGTCAACTTCTAATGTTCTTGAGCCAATAATAGTGATGTAAGCATGAAGTGTATATATTGAATAGATAAATTAAATTATGTTATATTATATATGAACACGAACAAAAATATTAATCTCATCTATTCTCTTGATGAATCTTTACCAAAGATTATTTATTAAGAAATAGATTTTAAAATAAATATTTCAATTTTACAAAATTAACTTATATAGTAAGATTTACATTAAATTATATATTATAAAGGGTGACAATGTGAACTTGTTCGAACGGTTTTAAGCCTAATTTAATCTCACAAAATCAGAGTTTGTAAGGTGAGGATATATTTATACCGTGTGTGGGACAAGAAATTTAGTGGGTGGTCCGTTAGCAACTCGATATCGGGTGGAACAAAATGTCTAAAGTTCTAACGCTCTGATACCATGTTAGAATGAACTTTAAGCTTAATTTAACCCCACAAAATCGACTTTTAAGGTGAAGATTGCATTCACTTATATATTGTGAATTTACATTATTTCTAGTCGATATGAGACTTTCAACACCATCTTAAAATAAACTTAAAATCTAACACAACTCTACAATACGTTGTAAATCTATCTTATCTTTATCTTTATTCCATATACGATTTCCGATGCCATCAAATATAATATTAAGCACCTAATAATCACTATAATTGAGCGAATCATAATGGAGATTTTTGATCTGATGAGAGCTCTACACGCATGCAGTTGTTTGTCTAAAGGTGCCAACAGTGGCAAAAGGAAGTTGAAAAGATAGAGCGTTGTGATGCATAGTTGTTTTTTGTTTGTTAATTCTTGTTCTGAAAGTTGTGTACTTGGATAATTATTTTCATTAAATACTCCATTAGACATGATGATAAAGGTTTCCAATTAAGCACAAGCGTAGCTAATCGGTGATTCTGAAGATTGTTGTTGCTCCTTCCTTATAGTCAAGAATTAATTTATGTTGTTTGATGATTTTGAAAATCATTGTCCCCATGACTTTGAAACTCAAACACTTTTTAACGTAATAACACAGGCATCATTCCTCACTCTGGTTGTGTAGGACAATTCTGTCTCTCACTGACATGTGAAACCCCAAAAGAAGATCAGTGGTTGCACACACCACCCTCACGTTACAATGACGTACCTATAACAAAGTCATTAAAAAAAAAGCGAAAAGCTTAAAGCCACTTTCGTATAATCACTTATTAGGTGCCACTACGCAGTTAAGTCCAACATGGGTAGTTGTTTTTTGTTCTACGTCAAACATTGCTACTCTACTCACCAAAATCAATCAAAACATACACACTATCTACCAAAAATGGATCCTACAATATAACTAATTAAGCTTCTTTTTTAAGTATAATTTCAATATAAAAACATCCTTTATAAAAAAAAATTTATTGAATTATTTTAGCAAATTCATCATAAAAAATATATTTTTTTTTACATCGATAACATAATTTATATTCAAATAAAACGTAAAATACAGTAATATAGTATAATTAGAGTCAATGCCGTATTTGAGGTGTTATTCACGTCTTGGTCACTGTTTTTGCAATCAACAAACAGTAATTTATGTTAAAACACAATATAGTATAATTAAAGTCAATCACCATATTTAAGGTTGTCATTGATTTTGAAATGTTATATACCTTCTTCACGCTTGGTTCATTCAACAAAGAACAGTTTGGTGAATAATGATGTTTTTAAACTAATCATCCGTACTGATTAATAAATACCAATGCAATGTTAATATTATGTTAAATATATATAATGAAATTAATGTATCAGTAACCTTATATAGAATTAGTTTTACTTGTTCTTCTTGAAGTATTAGTTATGATTAAGGATATAGAGACAATGATTATATACATAAAATCAACTTGCTTAATAAAATTGCTAACAACTCAAGCTTGAGAAATTTCAACTTGAGGACCTGTAGCGGTTAGAAGAGGCAGGTATCGTTAACTTTTTGGAACCTATACATGGTAGAAAATATTAATATAATGGAAAATTATTTAAACCTAATTCAGTCTTATTACATTAAGTTAGTGTAAGGTAAAGTTTGTTTTATTTATATAATATAAATTGATCTTGATTAATGTGTGATTTGTAAAAGATATTGAAGATGTCAAATGAAACAGTTATTGAAAGTCTAATAACTAGTGATATTGATATAGATTTAAATGTTGACTAAGATAGATTTTTAATAACTCTGATAAAAAAAATCTAATATCATATTAAAATTATATTATATATATAAAGATAAGTAAAATTTAGTTTTACTTAATTTCTGTTATAAGTAAGTTTTAAGTCTAACTCAACCTCACAAAACCGACTTCTAACATGGTATCAGAGTCAAGTTAGAGTTTATCCTAGTAAGCTTTCTTGGACATTTTGTTTCACCCGATTTCGAGCCCCTAACGGACCACCCACTAATTTCTAGTCCCACGCACGAGATGAACATACCTCGGCGTGAGGGGTGTGTTGGAAGTCCCACATCAACTAGAAATCAGGCCAATTCATAATATATAAGTGGGTGCAATCCTCACCTTAGAAGCTGATTTTGTTGGATTGAGTTAGGCTTAAAATTCACTTCTAACCATTTCAATCAACTGCTTCGGTAAAATGAAGTTTGTCCCACTAATATACTCAATTTTATCTTTGACCAATAACACAATTATTGGTGTTTTGAAAAATACAAATTAAAGCAATGTATACATGGAAGGAAATCAACAAATAATTACAAAAGAAGTTGTTAGTCGATATATAGGCAATAGAAGATTGAATTCAACGATTCAAAAAAGCTAATATTTGCCAAGTCCATAAAAAATTGTGATAATAAGTGACCTTGAGGAAACCTCAAATTGAGATAGTCATGTTTGCAGTCAAACATGTTACGACAATTGCGTGTTCTTGGGAAATTGAATTTCAATCTCAAGTTTATTAATATTATTAGTTCAATTTTGGGTATAAGAGACTTTGTTATTATACTTGACTTTTCTGTCATAATTTACCCTTTAAAGGTATCTCTATTATTATGATTTTCAATGTTAATTAAGTAAAACAACATTTTCTATATATTTAGAATGAATCTCCTTATTTAGAGTAAGAGAAATATTTTTGTGTTTGGCAAGTTATTTATAGGATCAAATTTAAATTAATGTAATATTCAACTTAAAAACATTTTGTTGGAACTTTTTTTTTACTCAATCTAACGTAACACACTAATACCCTTCTGATTGAGTTTAGTAAAATTTAGTTACAAATTTTAAAAATCATTATTATGTTAAAGCTTGTAACTTTTAAATATTGCTTACAATTTTTTTGATATACATTTTACAAAATACAGTATATAATTATTGCAAATAAAACCAAAAAAATTTATAACTAAACTTAAACATAAAAAGTAAAACAAATGACTAATTTGTTAAATAATAAACATTTTAATAATAATTTTAATTAAATCGGTTATATTTCATATTTAACAAACACTTACTCACTCCTTACTGTAAAAGTTTGAATCGGTTATTTGACTTAATCATATAAAAGTTAAACTTAGATTGAAGTAAATCCTCAAATTATAATAAATTTTCGCAATTATTTTGACATATATATGATTGAACAGTTTTATTATATACATCACAAAAGTCGAACATTATTTAATAATTAAAGTTTAGAAAAAATTTAAATACATCTTTTAACTCATTAAGATGTGTTGTTATGTTATATATATATATATATATATATATATATATATATATATATATATATATATATATATATATATTATAATGAAGACAAATTTAACCAGTGAAAATCATATCTTGCATGGTTTTTGAGACATGTTCAATGTAACTGATAATTTCTTGCCGTGATGAAACGTGATTAGCTTGACTTTCCGACGGATATTAGTGTTGTGTTTCAAGAAATTCATTCTCAAGAACGTGAATATGATATGTTTTTTAAAGTTACGTTACCCTCTATAAAATGTAAATATATTTGAATCGCGTAAATTATTTTACAATAAAGAATAAGGACACTTTAAATTTGATGAGAGTTAAACTAATAATAAAGGGAACAACCGTTAAAAATAAAGTTCATTTAGGAAACATGCATACAACAACTTCTATATAAATGTTTCATAATTATATATTCTTAAAAATTAATTATATTAGCAACTTATCAAAATCTTAAGAAAATATGTATGCGCATCGTACACATTAAACTTCAAAAAAGAAATTAATTTCACATGTCATCAAGAACCTTCATGAATTTGTAATAAAAAAATTATAACGATCACTTTGATTATAAAGTTTTAGTGAAAAAAAAATACTATTAATTGTTTAAAAATATATTTAATTGAAATAAAGTATGTTACTTATTGTATTACATGAAATGCATATTATTTTCAAGAATATGATAACAATTTTTTTATAGTTGTTAGCATTTTTTTTATATAATTGAATAAAATTTGTTTAAAACCATAATTTGGTGAGCATTGATCTAAATGGAGAGAGAGCGTGAATAAATGAAAAATAAAACTTATTAAAATTTGAAATTTTTAATAAATTTCAGTTAATAATAAAATGTATTAGTGAAAATGTTTAAATTTTTACTTTTTTATCGACTTGTATGT
>Ga0214543_1005643_pt1 | contig 22806 bp, 17 predicted proteins | sample CNSS2metaG_FD_160094 | JGI IMG/M metagenome (GOLD analysis project Ga0214543, IMG submission 160094) | Root nodule microbial communities from cowpea collected in UCLA plant growth center, Los Angeles, California, USA - CNSS2 | ecosystem: Host-associated > Plants > Roots > Nodule | place: USA... | reverse complement strand
GAGCACTCTTTTGATTTTTTGTTGAATTTGGGGCAAGCTTAATTGGGAATCAATATTTTTAAAAGAAATTTCTTCTTTTAAAAAATTGATTTGATTTGATTTTTGTTGAATAAGATTGATTTGTTTGATGATGGGTTTTCTAATAAATCTAAATATTATAGATTTACCATTATGCTTGGTCGAGATTCCTTCTTCAGATATCTCTAAAGGGAACAATGCTTTAATAAAGGGTGTCTCACAACATGGTCGAGCACTCCTTTTATAACCATAAATTTTACTGTTTCAACAGTACCGGTATCATGACTGTAATTGTGGTTACAGTGTCGGTTATTAATCTTCTGCCAGATTGATTTTGAAACAGTCATCTTCATTCTGAAATATGTCATCTGAAGAGGCTGCCGAAGCTGAAGAGCTTGGTAATGATTTCTTCGAGGAAGTTCCTTCATCCTCTTTCAATAGCTTGAGAATATTCTGCAGATTTTCTACAAAACTTTCTTTAGATTTTGAAACTGCTAAGGCAACAGTGATTTGTACTTTCTGGTTGAGGAATTGGGAAGTTTCTGGATCTACTAATTTCAGAAATTCTAAATTTGTTACAAACCATTTACGAACTTCTTCCGGACTTGCCTTGAAAGCATCAAATTGAGCCCACCACTTTACATAGGAATATATATATATATATGCTAGAATCACAAGTGCAAATTCTTACAATCCTTTAATGTGTACCATACCAAATGACGTGATACTTACATTGTTTGGAGAAGGAGCAACTCTTGTACAATTTCGTGCATATGCCTAGCTAATTGGCCAATTTGATTTTCTATTATTATATGACTAGCCTATATACTCTGTTGAAATGTCATTCACAGTCATTTGCCTCAGAAATTCTTTTAAAGATGATTGTTCAAAACAAAAACAAAGACGAGTAATATTTGCATCATTTTAGACAAGATGTTGTGACCCGTGAAAATATGTGTCATATAATAATGATTGAAAATATAAATCACTTTGCTTTGAACATTATTTTGTTGAACATATCTTCATATGCAATGCTTATTTAGAGACCAAAATTTTCTTGTATAGTTCCACTTTTATTTCATTTCCTTGCGTTTCTTTCTAATTGTATGAGTTTATTACATTTTTTTTTTGTATTTTTTGTCATTCTCTTCTCTTGAATCTGGGTGCAAGTTGTATAAAAAATTGTTTTTCTTGTCAATGAAAATATATATGATTTTGACGTGGAAATAAAAATTATTAATGGGGTGAAATTTTTCTTATTGTTGTTTTTATTTCTTAAAGATTATTGAGTTAGATTTTAATAACTACTTAGGTGAGTTGGGTGATATGATCGAAACTTTTAAGGATTCAAGTGATGTATTAATTTAAAATAAGGTACTAGGGTTTTGGTGAATCTATAAACTCATAAGAGGCTAGAGAATTTGTATTCCATTCATTCAATTTATATTCCATTCATTCAATTACACAAGAATTTGATCTTATTTATTAGTATAGAATTTTAGTCAAAAAAGAATTAAATAAGTTTTAATTAATAGAATACAAGAGAATGACAATACAAAAGTAATTATTACATGCATTGTCAACATAAGAACAACACTAATATCTAAATTAAGTTAATGAATACACTTAATTAATGTATAAATAACCTATGATTAACATAAAATTAACTCTTCAATCTTAGTTTAGTATACCAAAAATGTACGCCATTATGTTCTTCTTCTTTTTTTATCCCTCATGGTTTTAAGTTTTGTTTCTATCCCTACATGTGCTGACTAGTTTTGCAATATGTATATAAAAAACTTTATGTTTATTTCTTTCATATACAAAAACTCATAAGGTTAGTAATTATTCATGCATGATGAGTAAAGGAAAATAAATTATGGAAATAATATTATTATAGTAAATAAATTATTTAGTTACATTTCCATTTTTTCTATGACTATACAACCATTCAATGACCACTATTTGCTTCAAGTTTCCGCGTAGAATAGTTGACATTAATTGGATAGTAATTACTGCATTAAATAGTTTTTGGAAATTTCTTCACACATCATAGGAAGCCAGCCCAGCAAGCAAAGTCATTCAAATTATAAAGTTTGGAGAATACACTTTAAATCATTAAATAATTAGTAATTACAATTTTCAACTTAAAAGAGAATCACCCTGTGACCCTGACACCCTGTGTTCAATCTTACGCGTTATCCAATATTCTCCAATAATCTTTGTTTATATAGTTACCTTCCAATATTCTAATAACCTTCATTTTCATGTACATCGGTGACTTATCATAAAATAAAATCTGAAAAGACCAAAATAATATATACTCAAAATTTATAAATTTATATATGTTACAAAAAGTTATTATGAAACTTCTTCTTTACTTCTAATTGTTTGAATCTTTCCTATATGTAGTATCATGATTCAAAATATGTGAAAAAATAAAATTTGTCTTATTTTTATTTTCACAGATATCTATTTTTATATTCTTTATCTATATACCTGTCTAAAAAAGTTGAAGAATAAAATAATTTATCAAAATCTAATAAAAAATTAGGAGATGTAATTATTAAAAGAAAATTTTATGATAATCATATCATAATTAAAAAACAGGCATGAAAAAACATATAGTATATAAATTTTCTTTCTATATTCATAAAATAATAAATATACAACAAAAAAAATTCATGAGATAAAAATACTATTTATTAAACTAATATAGTTTTATTTAAATTTCAAGAGACAAAAGAATACCCTTTTATCTTTAATAATAGAATAAAACATATGAAAAAAATGTAGAGAGAATGAGTTTGTGTCTAACTTCCTAATTTCTTCATAACGAAAGAAAACTGAGAATCCGTGAGAAATTCAAAAGATGATGAGAAAGAACAAACATCATCTCAATAAATTTATTTATCTTTTATTGTATTTAATTTTATATTTTATTATTTATTAACGTGTTATAGTTTATTAAAAATAAATAAAAATCTATCTAATTTAATTTTTATAATACAATATAATTTTAAATTTTTTTAAAGATTTAGGAGGACCATGATTTGGAACAAGAAGGGTGTGCTTGTGTTTGCTTTCAAGAATGGATTTGAAGGAGAGTGAGTAAATGAATTGAATTTGAGGGGATAAAAAAAGAAAAATGAGATTGTTTGTTTCAATGGACGAAGGGAGGAGAGTAAGGAAATTTGAAGGTAAAGTTTCTGAAAGTTTGTCAAAATAATTGGATGGATGTGATAGATATAAAATAATATTTTAATAGATAAAATTATTAAATAACAGTTTTACTCCTATGATTAAAATTAGTACAAAATAAAATATAATAATTATTATTAGTTTTAGTATTATTATTATTACTATTAATATTATTAGTTTTAATATTAGTATTATGTTAGTAATGTTATTATTATTAATATAATTACTATTATTATTATTATTATTAATTATCCACAAAGTTTAGTAATAATAATAATTATTTTTGTAAATAATTTTAATTATTAATTTGTAGGTGTCATATTTAAGTAACAACTTTTTTATAACTATTTTGGTTTTTTTGCATAAGTACATAAGGTGAGAAAAAAAAATTAATTCAAACAACATTAATTGAAAGTACTTTAATAGAATATAGGCATGCAATGCTGCAAAATCAAAAATTCCCTTAAATGAAGGTTAGTTTCAATTTAAAAATTCTAGACATTTAAGTAAAAGTATAAAATTTGTTAAGTTGGAATTGTAAAAAATAGATGGACATTTAAGTAGATGTGTATGCGTTGAGGAGTTTTTTCCTTCTCAAATCTATCTGCATAAATAATGTCTAATTTCGAGAAATAAACAAGTTTCATCCATCATAGTTCATCCTCTTGAATAATAAATTCTTATAAACAAATACGGTTTAAGATCCTCTCTAATAATTACGATGCACGTATTTTAGAGAATAAGGTTCGGAAATAATCATTAAATCACTTTTCAACTATTAGTTGACAATAAAAAAATATTTGTTTTTATCTATTATTTTTAAATTTTAAAATAACTTTCATTTTATTAATGATTTCCTGAATTTAATAAATCTAAAGAGAAAATATCATTTATGATAATGGAGAAAGAAAATATAATAGCACACAAATGTACATTGAATAAAAGACTGAAAAAAAATATAATAAATCACTTAAAACAAATTAAATGATTTTCCTTATTTGGAATAGAAAATTTAGTTATAAATAAAACACAGGGAGATTGTATGTGTAAAAAATTGAAATCTTTTAGAATCTAGCATTAATTTATCTTCACTAGTTTAAAGTTGGTGTAAGAAGAACTCATCTAACAGTTATAATATCTTACTTTAGAAAATATTGGAATGAATCTTGAGAGACAATTAGGAATATTTAGTTCGTTACTTTTTGCGTAAATTTTATAACTACAAGAGACATTAAATTTTAAAGAGAAAAACTAATACATTTTAAATAATTAAATAGTTAATAATTACAATTCTCAACTTAAACAATCACTTGTTCAATGTTAGGTGTCATCCAATATTCTTATAACTTTCATTTGCATAATTATTAGTGACAGATTGAGATCAAAATAATATACTCAAACTTTATATACGTTTCAAAGAGTTAATATCAAACTCCTTACTTACACCACCTGTAATTATTTGAATTTTAAAAATGTCAATGTCTCTCTAATTCAACAATTGAATCTTTAGCATTATATTTTATATGAAAAAAATATAATCTGTGTTGTTATGAATATTTTTTTCTTTTATCATTTTTAACAAGTAAATTTATTCTTTTATTCTTTATCTATATACTTATTTAAAAAAAAGTTTAAAAATAAAATTAATTTATCAAAATCTAATAAAAAATTAAGAGACGTAATTATTAAAATAAAAATTTTTGAAAATCAAATCACAATAAGGATTATGGAAGAAGTAAATAGTACATCACTTTTCTTCCTATATTCATCAAATAATAAATACACAAAAAACTCAATGAGATAAAAAAATATTATTTATTAAACTAATATTTCACTTAAACAAAAAGAGGGTTACCCATCTTATTTTCAATAATGAGATAAAATATATGAGAAATACAAAAAAATTGAGTTTGTGTCTAACTTTCTATTTCTTCACTAACAAAAGAAACCATGTGAGAATGAGAATTTGTGAAAAATTCAAAACATAATTATAGAGAACATAAAAATATTTCAATAAATTTATTAATCTTTTATTATACTTAATTTTATGTTTTATTACTTATTAATATTAAATATTATATTTTATTAAAGAAATACAAATTTACCTAATATTTTTTTTCACTACAGTAATTAATGTCCTACATATATTTGTATAATTTTAAATAAATTTTTTAAAAGATTTAGGAAGCATGATCTCATTGGAAGACTAAGATCCCCTCTAATAATTGGGATGCACGCATTTGAGAGAATAGAGTTGAAAAATAATAATTGAGTCGAGTCAGTTTTCAACTATTAGTTGTCAATAAAAAATATTTGTTTTTATCTGTTATTTTTAAATTTTAATGATATCCTGAATGTAATAGACTTGAAGAGAAAAATATTATTTACAATGGCACACAAATGTACATTGAATAAACAACTGAAAAAAAAGAGTATAGTAAATAAATTGAAACAAATTAAATGATTTTCCTTACTTATATTTGGAAGAGGAAATTTAGTTAGAAGCAAACATAGGGAGAATATATGTGTTAAAACTTGAAATCATTAAAATCTAGCATTAATTTTTCGTAACTAATTTAAAATTGGTGCAAGAAGAAGTCATCTAACGGTCATAATTTATTACTTTACTTTAAAAAAATATGGGAATCTTGAGAGAGTTTTAGTTCACGATGTTGTGGATAGTGTGTATTCACAGGTATCCAAAATAAGTTTGTTTGTCACAGTGAGAAATTTTGTTGATAGCGGAAATGGTAGTAGGTATGTGGCGAAGGAAAAGTCAAACGAATGAGCGTTGCTGTTTCTTCTGCAGAATTGATGAGTGAAAATGGCCTTAAAAGAAGTTTGGGAAGGGATTTGGGGCAAGTGGGAAGAGATAAAAGCAGAAGGGTATTAATAAGAAAGCTTAGTCGGAGTTAATATTATCATTAATTGGTTTCTCAAAGAACCTTTGCATGGTGTCCAAGTGGAGTGCTGAGCGAGTTTGGGAATCCACATATGACCTCAGAAGTGAAGCAACTGTACAAGTAAAGGAACAGCAAAATCCGCAATTATACTCTGCTGCGCGCCCCACAGGCGCAAAAAATAAAAAACAATCACGTGGTTCATATCCCTTCCATCAGGCCATCTTCCATTCAAATCAAATCACCATGTGCTCACCTCGTCACACTCGCTGCCACTTGGCGCATTCTCAGTGAACCACTGCACGGTGCATTATATAAACGCACCCCACAGTATACCGTATACGACACTCGCTTCTGGTTTCATGCAATGCACCCTAGTTTTGAAGAAGGTGCTGCTACAGTGCTACTCTTCCTCCTTCCGAATAGAGTGAATGAATGAATGCGTGTGAGTGTGTATGTGATAATGCAATGGTGGTGGTGGGTGTGGTTGGTTTTATTGTATGATGAAAGAAAGAGAAAGAGATTTGAAGAAAGAGAAAGAGAAAGAGAAAATGAAAAACGCCATTGATTTCTGTTGTAAGTTTTCAGAACTTTTGCAACAGGTGGAGGGTGTTATCGAGCCCCATGTTTCCTGTGTCTTCACCATCCATCCGTCACTACATGCTTGGCCACTATCTAACCACCACCATCACCACCACAAGAGCACCAAACCCTAGGCGCAAACCAAACCCATCACCCTTAACCCTGGTTTGCACCACCCCCTATTCACACGCAGCCACATTGCCCTCATTAACTCTCCTCTCTCCCTCCACATTATTGTAAAACACCACAAAGCGCCAAAACCAAAACCATCCATGAATCCGCTCCTCACATTTGGTCACCACTCTGATTAACCCATCTACTCTACTCTACTCAAGAAAGAGAGTGTGAGAGTGTGAGAGAGAGTTCATTATATTATGGTAAAAGTAAAAGGAAGCAAGGGGAGAGGATGGGGTGAGGCGTGAATGCAGGATAAACAAATGTCATAAAAACCAGACCCTGTAATCACAAAAATCCTTGCTAAAAATAGAAAAACTCCAAAGAAAAAAAAAATATAGAGAGAGGGGGAAGAGAAGAGTGAAAGAGAGTCCACCATTGATCTCTTTAACACCAAACCCCACACCCATTTCGTGATTGCCCAGCGTCGTCCATACCCGACCCTATCTATCTATATCTGCCTGCACACACTCAGACTGAGAGAAAGAGAGCCAACAACTACAGTCACAGAAAACCAAAAGCACTGTGTGTGTCTCTCTAAATCAACCAAAAAAAAAAAAAAAAAAAAAACCCTAAGCTAATGATGATGGATCAGCGACAGCGAGAGAAACTGCTTCACAAAACCGAGGCCTGTGCCTTCGTGGCAGGTGTTGCTGCCGAGCTTCGACTTGTCGCCGCCCAAGGAGACATCGCCAACACCAACAACGTTAACTCCACCACCACCATCGTATCTCAATCTCACGCCTCGCCTCGGATCCACGACGCCAACCACCTTGGCCTCGTCGCTGCGGTTACCAATCTTGGAACTGTTCACAGGAAGAAGAGGATGCCCAGGCAGCGAAGATCCACCGTCGCCACCTCCTCCACCACCCCCACCTTGTTTCTCCAGATGCACCACTCCGACAACGCTCTCCCCTCCAAGCACCACCACCCTAATTTACCATCTTCAACTCCTTCCGCCTCCTCGCACGTGCCACCCTCCTCTCTCCAGTCCGTTAAACACCCCACTCCTCCCCGGCTCGCCGCACGTGTGAGTCACCCCTTTTCTCCTTTTTCTTTTCTTTTTTTTCTCCAATTCTTCATTCTCAAGATCTCATCTTATCTTATATACATACCCCCATTCTCAATTGGGTCCTTGCTATGTCCTCGCGATATTGTCTTGCTCCTAATTTTTTTACCCCATTTTTGGATCTCATAAATTAAGTGTTTTTTTCTTTCGATTAAAATTGGAACTTCGTTTTAAGCTTTTTTTTCCCCCGATTTTTTCACCAATTATCTTCACTGAACTCCGATTCTAACTCTAAAACATTGAAAAACAATTGCATCGGAGTTTTATTCAACTTCTTGCTGATTTGTTTAGATCTTGGGTTTGTTTGTCTCGTGATTCCCTTTTGCCTATTTAAATGATATTTTTTGTGATAATCTTTTCCAATGCTAAATGCAAAGTTTGTGATAATCTTATATAAAATATTATATTATATTATTATGATTATTATTATGTATTATATTATATAATTATATATAGTTGAGATTGGTACTATTTCTTTGTTTGAAGAGAGCACAAATCATTTGTTTGATCTTCAATTTGGTAACTGAGACATGGGAAGGGAAGAGTGAGAATGAAGGGCAAAAGTGACACTGCAGTCAAGAAATGAACTGAGTTTTTTATATTAAAAAATCCCCACCCAAAAAGAGACCAAAAGGAAACAGAATATATTAGAATATATTAAGAATGAAGTTTAGAAAAGAATGTCTCAGAAGACAAGATAAAGAATAAAATGAGAGTGAAGACATATTTTTTGTTTTTTTTTTTTACTAAATTGAGTGGTGAAATGGAGTCTATAAACATAAGTGAAACTAGGGATTTTAATGGGTGGGTAGGGTCCCGTACCCTACTTTCTGGATAAATATTTGTCTCATATTTGTCCCGTACATGTCCTCATATCCGTACATGTATCCATTATGTGGGTATCTGGCTTGGATCAACAAATTCATTTTCTCTGATTGATTCCTAAAAAATAAAAAAATCACTAACAATTTATATTGTAGTTTATTTTGAATGAATTATTAAAAAAATTACTAACTTCAATGTTCACATTGAAGTTTCATATTGTCCAGTTTTAATCTAGAAGAGCATGAAAACATAAGAAGTTCATTCAGAATTTGTAACAATCACTTAACTAAAATATCTAAGTAAAACTGTTAATTTCATTACCTTCCATGTTGGTCCATAACTAGTCTTGGAGACATATCAATGCCTCCATAATATTTAGAAGTAATCTACTGCGATATGGAGTAAGAATCCGACCACCACTACTTGAATGAAGACTCATAAACAACAGTTGAGATGAGGATTGCTAGAATGTCTCTCTCCAGCATTTGCAAGGTTGGGTATTTTAACCCATTACTTTTCCACCATGCTAAGATATCAAATTGTGCATCTGGAAGTTTTGCCTCTTCTAAATAACGATCTAAATCTTGTAAAATTTGACCTTCAACTTTCTTTTCTTCCAAGAACACCTATGTTCACTACATTTAGGTTTGAACTTTGAGATGAAGCAGCCAATTCTTTACCATTGACTTTAATTACATACTCTTTTACCAAATCTTGACAAATAGATTTTACCCTCTCAATTTCATAATGAAAATTTTCTCCATAAATTTGAGGGAAAAAATAATCTAACTAGTCAATTTTATACCTGGGATCTAATACAATTCCTACACCCATCACCCTGACATTCCAATACTTATTGAATTTAGTAATCCTGGTTGCAGCCATTCTAAGAATAATGGAAATAGGACACGAAAGTCATTCAATTAAAGCCAATTTAATTTCACATATATTTGTGAAAACGACATTCATAATTGGATACAAAGTACCAAAGAATAAGTCTTCATAATGTCAATCCTTATCGTGTTTCGAGAAATCCCCTTGAATCAAGATTGCAAAGCAAGACAATATTCCTTAAAGCCCATGTGATCAATCATTGACATTGGATACTCATGTAGAACTATCATCTTAACAAGTGCATACCTTGTTTCTTGACTAAATACATAGTTGCCAACAACTATGGTTTCACTTACTATTTTTTCCTGTTTTAAGAAATGCTTGCTTGATGTCTGGAGTTGTTCAAAGTTTGCAACACCTAAAGTGGACCATTAAGTTGTTCTGGTATAAAAAATTCTATCAAAAGGTTATAAAAACAATTTATAAAGTGAGTATACATAAATTATACCTATAATTCATATTGACGAACCAAAATTGTGTTCCTTACTATTAAAATGATAAAAGTCATACATTAGGAATTTTTGATGCATACGAAACTCATGAAATAATAAAATAATAAACCAAAATGCTATTAAAATGATAAAAGAAATACGATAATCATTTTTAATTCATACAAAACTCATGAAATATTAAAATAATAAACAAGAAACTCAGTTAAATAAGACAACTCGTATGAAACCATATTTTTCAATTCTTAGAAGTTAATAAGCCTCAACTATCCTATGCCAAGTATTCTTATTTTGTTAACTCCATCTGGCAACACATATCATATCACATGTACAGATACTATGATACCTGTACCTGTCATGTTAATATGCGAGTATAAAAAATATTCATACCCATTATCTGTGGATATCTATTTTTAATATCACTTTCTATCCGTTACGAGTTTTATCTGCGAATATTCGTAAGTACAAATTTTTTTTATCTCCCAAGGTGAAATATTGGGCTAATAGCTATCTGAACATTTGCGTCAGATTATGTTACCAAAAAGATACAAACACACATAAAAAAGGAACACACTTTTATCACAAAGACGATGATGGATATATATATAAGTGCGGAATGAATAAGTTTCATAACCGGGAAGGGACCAAAATAAATAAATTTCATTCGTCTTATATGTTTATTTGACAAACATGTGTTGTATTATAAAAAATATTTATTGGACTATGTTTCTGTTTTTAGAAATTTTTGATATACATGTTGCAATGCTAGCTACAGTATATCCGTCTTCAACCTTCATCCCTTATTAATTGCAAGATTGCCAACAGAACAGTACATTGTTATTTGTCTCAATATTAATTAATACCCTTACTTGGAATACCAAATTCTTACTTTACATTGTGTACACAATTTTAAAAGTAAAGAAAGAAAAACTTATGATTAGTGGATATTGACGGCTCCATATTTGGGAAATTGTGTAGTTCAAGATATCCATATTAGGCATGCTGGACAATGTTTTGGGTACTCTGCCTTTCAGACTGTTAGCATATGGACTTGATGTACTTATACAGGACATGGTGTCTATGATGTCTTACTTACACAAGAATTGCATGTTCTTTCACAATTAATTATAGTTTTTTCCATCTTTTAGTGGCTTTTAGGTGAATGTCTATAGCTTTAACCTGAGATTAACAATGGTCTAATTTGGTTTGTGTGTTTCTAGGGAATCGATCAAAGAAACTTGAGGTTCCTTTTCAAAAAGGAGTTAAAGAACAGTGATGTTAGCTCCCTAAGGAGAATGGTGTTGCCCAAGGTTTGGTCTATGTTCATTAATATTGTCTTTACTTCATTATTGTCTCAACTTCTCTTCTAATTCCACCATGACCTTAGAATATTAATGACTAAAATAATTGGGAAAGAAATTGTCACTTGCAGAAAGCAGCAGAGACTTTCCTCCCACCACTGGAATCAAAAGAAGGAATTTTTATGGACATGGAAGACAAAGATGGTACTCGTGTGTGGAATTTCAAGTACAGGTCTGCAACATATACATATATAGAAATGTCAGAAAATAAACTAAAGACATTATTTTACGACATTGGTTCTAGTTGTTGAATATGTAATTTAAGGTTTTTTTTTTAATTAATTGTTACTAACCATTCAAATTCATATTTCATTTTATTTGTATTTGAACAATGCAGGTTTTGGCCTAACAACAATAGCAGGATGTACGTGCTTGAAAATACCGGTAAAGTCTATTCATAGTAATTATTGTCTGACAAGTCCCAGAACAGATAAATTTTTGAATTTTATAGTAATGAAATAATAATAACAATAATATTTTTGTGTCTAATACTTTCAGGAGATTTTGTCCGCACACATGGCCTTCGATCCGGCGATACCATTATGATTTACCAACAGATTGAAAACAATAACTATGTACGTGCCGCCAAAAATATTTCTATATTATTCATTCTGCCACAGCATAAAATATACATATAAGGAACGAGAATCAAGTTCGTACTTAAAAGTACACACTGAAATACTTTAAATAGTATATTATGATATCTTTGACTCATTCGAAAAAAGTTATAATACTATTTTATTTATGCCATTAATTTTATTTAAATCTCTTTCCGAAGTTGATTCGTATGAAATTTTATAACTTTGTAATATTACCTATATTTCTTTTTCTTCTTAACCATATGCATTATATATATTCAGGTTATTGAGACGAGAAAAGCTTGGGAAGAAGATGAATCTGTGGGACAAAGTAATGAGACAGTGAACAAGATGTTCCCGAGTGACTTGGAGGTCAACAAACCAGGATGTTTCAACATAAGCTACCCTGCAGGGAATGATGCTGGCATGTCGTACATATATGAGACTACTATCTCAAATGACTCTCCACTTGACTTTCTGGGAGGATCAATGACGAACTTTTCAAGGATTGGACCGGTTGAAACCTTCGGTTCTGTTGAAAATTTGTCCCTTGATGACTTTTATTAAAGCACGGCACAACCACACAAAACAAACTAATTAACATGGTATTACTAAGACCAGTTAGAATATGTAAGGTACTAAAATGTTTTTTTTTTGTTGTTCATGAGTGAATATGGGAGGATTTTAGTTGAATAAAAGGGAGTCAGTGAGCATGTTTTGTGTTCCTCTCTCACGAACAAGTGAGATTGTATGTGATGTATTAATTTTTTATATTTATTTTTGTTCTGGTAAAAAAAGGTGTAAAATAATCTTTAACCGAAAACAAAAAAAAGAAGTATTTTAATCTCAGCTAATGACTCACTTAGGCCAAAATATTTCGTCCCTTGTCACGTGTTCCACATCTAACAGATCTTTTCAAACCCACGACCAACACAATCATCTTCCCACTCTTCTTAGTTTGCTTTTTACCCAATACGAACCATAGTTCATAATTGTCCCAAGACTACCCAACTCGTCGGCTAACGTCGAGGAAGGCAATCTTTCAGAACACAATCGTACGAGCCACGATCTCGTACACTCCACTGGACTTTCAAAACCACCAGACTACATCCTCAAGTGGCTACGTATTACCACAATACAAGATGCAGCAGTAACTAGGCCCCCAATAAAGCATCGCATCAAGACCTCCATCCAAAACTGTGTAAAATCCTCCACGTAATCCAGCTAAACACCTGAAGCCTCTTGGCGCATCACATGCGTCGCTTGGCGTTGTCTGGTTCCAAATCGCCTGGCGATCTCCTTACGTCACTAGGCGCTACGCGCCTTCTAGTGCCTTTGCTAGTCTACTTTCACCTAGCAAGACCATCCCTTTTGCCAGGCGCCATGCAATTCTACTTGCCACTTCCACTATTTGGAGTCTCTATCGTCTAACGGCTCGTCCCGCATTGCCAGGCGCCATACTAGTATTTTGGCATTTTTGACAAGTTCTAAAGGACCTCAAGCACTGAACATTCAATTATAGCACCATAACAAGTATGCAATCATAATCACATGACTAGATCACAATTCACACATTCATGGTTTCATAACTGAGGGCATGTCTCTATTCAAATATGATGCAGTCCATCATACAATCATTATTTTACCATACAAACATACCACCTTTAACTTAAACCAATAGCGAAATTTGCACATAATGACAATCTCAAAACATGCACCAAACAATATCATAATCAAGGCGAAACTTTACTCTTACACGCATTTAATCTCAAACATCACATAATTATGTAATTATCTTACATGTTTTACTTTACCAAATAAGCATGCCAATACATTTTAAAGACTTCTAAACCAGCAATCATGAGTACAATATATCTCTAGCTGTAAACCTCCAAATCAAATATCCACCGTTCAAAGTAAAGAAAAACAAGTTATGAATCACCTGTCAAAATTTCAGTTAAATCGGACGGTTAACAAACTGGAAAATGCAGTTTTACAAAAACTGCGTAGACTAGGAAAATCGGTGGCGCCTAGTGCCCAACGCCCAGAAATCAAGGACCTAGCGCCTGGCGGTTCCTACTACGCCAACAAAAAAACATAAAACATTGTTTTCCATGAAAAGCACACTAGAATACATCGCCTGGCTGTAGCTCTTCACCGCCAGGCGGTTCTTAATAAAAACCTAGAAACTGGGTTGTTTTAACATGAGTCGTTTGACGACTTTGAAGGTCCACCAGGTGGTTTTTGGAAAATTTCCAGAAACGCGGTATAACTCAGAAAAATGCACAACTAGTCATCTAGGCTTACTATACAATGAACACTTATGTAAATAAATATTAAGCACGAGGTACAACTCCCCTAACTTGGATTTTGTACTTCCAATTGAAAAACTTGTAATCCTTGGTGATAGCAAAAAGCCCATTTCTTGACTCCTTCTCCTTTTCCACATATCCATAAGCTTTCAAAACCCCCCTTTGTAAGACCCTAGAAATGTAAATAATTAAATAAACAATTATTTAATAATACAGGTATTTGGAGCCTTTATGACATTAAATGCGAATTATTATGATCTGGAAGGGTATTATATCAAATGGTTGAGAGTACTTGATTGTGTGAGAGGACTTAGGTTCGAGTCGTATGTATGCCAATTGTATGTTATTTTAATATGTATACTATTTTAATGATATGATTGAATGTGAGTAGTGGTAATGTAATCCTAAAATTATAGGAATTATCATGAAAAATGAATTGGTTGAATTAGTTGTGCATTGACTTTGTGATTGAGTGGTTGTGGGTTCAAACCTTGTTAAGAACAAATTTAACTTCCTTTTTACCAAAATTTCTTTTGGCATGGAGATGAAAAGGCAGAGCAACCCTAGCTACCAAGAGTGACAACCTAGGGGGCTGAGAAAACACCTTGTTAATGACTAATGAATAGTCATTAAGCCTCCTTTATACAAATTTTCGTTTTAAAGAGTAAATAGGATTTATTACTCTAATAATTGGGTGAGAAGAGTGTGGATATTGTTGTTGTGAGTGCATCAGGAAAGGAAGTGATCAAAGCAACCAATAGCAGTATCAGTTCAAATGTTTCGGGGCATTTTTGTGGTGAAACAAAGGAGCACTTGCGGGGAGCACAAAATAAGCTTGGAGTCTTCAAATTTAGCAAGGATTAACAAGTAAGGGGAGCTTTTTTGGTGTGTTTCTATTGTATATAATATACACTGCATTGTGTGATCCCAATTGTATGAAAATTCCCACAGTCTGTGCCATTTTTCGCAAGTTTCTGGCTTTTCGCCCAGAAATCGCCTGGCAGGTATGAGTATACCGCCAGGCGACGCATCAGCTTTAACCCAGTTTTGGGTTCTATGTCATGAGCTACCTTGTGGCGAGACAAAACCGCCAGGCGATGTGCGTTGTCTATCACTGGTCCGCTGTGTTCTGTGAATTTTATGATTTGTTGAACTTCCAGTTGGTTTCCTATGTTTGTGTGATTGCATAATACCATGATACCTCTATTGTTTGGGGTGCTTGTAATTATAATTGGAATGTAGACATGGAGGGTTCGTATTAAGACCAAGAGGTTATTCAGAATCCTAGATTTAAGGGCGATTAAGATGTGATTGGAAGTGTATGATGCGTAAAGTATAATACTATTGAGAGTGAGTCTAGGAATCTGGATTGAAGAACAAACCAATTTGGGTGCCAAAATCAGCAGGTTTCGCTATTGATATAGCGCCTGGCAGCACGAATAGGTGCGCCAGGTGATAGGACCATTATGGGAGTCCCTACACTACGTGGCGCCTGGCGGCAAGGTATGCTTCGCTAGGTGATAGACTTTAAAACTGTAGGTCTGTCTAAAGCATGGCACCTAGAGGCGAGGAGGTTCCGCCAGGTGGTCTGCACAGGTTTCGCCTGGCGACGCTTAGGCTGCACCAAGCGATAGTGCTGCGGGTTTTAACTTATGTGTGTTGTTTATACGCGTTGATGCGGACTTGGACTAGGAGATGTTGTGCCATGAACGGGTAGGTTCATGGATGGTCGTGAACACGTAATGATATGAGCGGGGAGGTTTATATCTTGTTATTCTCATGTGGGGATACGAGCGAGGTAGGTTCGTATGTTTCGTGCTCACACTTGAGAGATGCTGCATGCAGGGAGGTACGTAGCTGGTGGATCACGTGTGTTGGACTACGGGCGGGTAGGTTCGTAGAGCAGGTTTACGAGCAGGAAGGTTCGTAAGCAGTACTACAAGTGGGCAGGTTTGTGTGAGCATCATAAATCCCGAGTCCAAGGCTAACTATTTGTGTGAAATGAAGGTTGAAAAGCCTTGGGGATAAGGTCTTGGCTAAGAACTAACTAGGGTGAATCAGAAGGGTGTATTGCTTTTATTCTGTTACATTATATGTTACTTTTATTTATAAGCTCACCCTTTCTGTTTGTGATTGTCGATGATCGTATGATTCATTACACAGGAGTAGATGATGCTATAGGTGATGCTGCTGACGTATAACGACAGAGAGATGGCTAGCTTAGGGACTTGAGCTAGGGATTTTTTTACTATGTTTTCGTTGTTTTATCAGATTTTGGACTTGTAATAATATTATTATTTTACTTATGTTTAAATTATGGCGCATTGCAAAATATTTCAAATTTTCTCGTGTTTGGGAATAATAAAATTGCGACGTTTGAATTTCAATTCTTATTTATATAATTTAATTAAGTAATTTCTAGTAGGGATGTTACATTTGGTATCCGAGCAAACATTTTATGATTTTTGGGGAACTTTGGAAGTGAGCTTGCCGCCTTTTGTGTGTGAATCTATGTTGTGTTATTGATTGTTAGGAATTGATTGTTTTTATTATAATTTGAGTTGTTTAATGTTAACAGCCGAAAATGTGGTGTGTACAGGCAATGGCTAATCAGAGACGTAGAAACAATGCTGGGGCTGATGAGATTGCGAATGCAATCCATAGGATGGTGGACGTGGTGTAGCCTGTGGCAACACAGTCGAGGGCGATGATTCCACTAGTCAAACCGATGACGATAGAAGATTTCATGCGTCATAAGCCAGCAAAATTCACTAACAAGGCCACCCCGGATAAGGCAGACGCGTGGCTGCGAGAATGTGAGAAGATTTTTAGAGTGATCGAATGCACAAAGGCGTAGAAACTCACATTTGCCACCTTTTCGTTGGTGGCCGATGCAGAATACTGGTGGATGGGGATGCAACAACAGGTGCAGACCTGTGAAGAGGAGGTGAATTAGGTCAATTTCAGGAAGAGGTTCCTGGAGAAGTACTTTCCAGATAATGTTAGACATGAGCGTGAAATTGAGTTCCTCACTCTACAATAGGGGAACTTGTCAGTGCAGGCATATGTGGAGCGTTTTGAATATCTGGCGAGGTTTTACTCGTAAGAAGTCACAGAAGAATGGCGTTGTAGGAAGTTTGAAGGCGGCCAAAAGCATGAATTGAAACACTTCATTGTACCATTGAGGGTCTGGGAGTTTCCTGTCTTGATCGAGTAGGCCAAAAGTGTCGAGCAGCTGGAGATGGGGCCCAATAGGGTTAGTCGACCCCAAAAGACCAACACTCATGGCATACAACAGAAGAGGCCCTACAGTAGACCTTCGTAATCCTCGCAGAAATTACAATGCTATAATTGTGGAGGAGAGCACCTGAGGAGAGATTGTACGAAGTCGGCAAGCAGTGGTGGAGGTAGTGCTAGCACTCTCAAGTGCTATGCCTGTGATCAGCCGAGACACTTTGCTAACAGGTGTCCTAATAAGAAGACCACCCCTAGATCATGACATCAGCCATCTACGATAGAGAGACCGAGAGCAATGGGCCAGATATTCGTTATGACTAGTACTGAGGCCACCCGGTCAGGTAATCTTATTCTAGACTACTGCTTATTGTTTGGTAACTGTGTGCTAGTGTTGTTTGACTCAAGAGCTTCACACTCCTTCATATCCCACGATTGTGTGAAGAAGCTGGGATTGTTGACTCGTGACTTGGGATGCGAGTTAATAGTCTCGACTCAGCATCTGGATATGTTTAAACCAATTTTGCATGTGTTAGATGCTCGTTGGAAGTAGAGGGCCGAAGATTCAAGGTGAATCTTGTATGCTTGTCTCTGGAGGGATTTGATGTAATTTTGGGAATGGACAAACTGTCTATCAACCATGTGGTAATTGATTATGGACATCGTAGAGTCGTATTTCCAGAAATAGAAGGCATAGGGTTGATATCGACACAAGAGGCCATAAGTGAAGTAAATGAGCGGGCTACTTATTTCATGATAGTAGCTCATACTGAGAAGAAAAGCACGGAAGAGTAGATAGAAAGAATACCAATGGTGGACGAATATGCCGACGTGTTTCCAAATAAGATACCCGAGTTACTACCCAGCAGGGACATAGATTTCTACATTGATCTAATCCTTGGAGCAAGTCTAGTGTCGGCAGCACCTTACAGAATGACACCGACAGAACTAGCAGAGTTGAAAAAGCAGATCGAGGATTTGCTAGAGAAGAAATTTATCAGACCAAGTGCATCGCCATTAGGAGCTCCTGTGTTACTGGTGAAGAAGAAGGATGGGAGTTCTCGATTATGTGTAGACACCGACAGCTGAACAAACTTACGATAAAGAATAAGTATGCACTGTCGAGGATTGATGATTTGCTATACTAGTTGAGAGGAACATGTGTATTTTTACAAAATTGACTTGAGGTCTGGATACCATCAGATCTTGGTCAAGCCAGAGGATGTCTAGAAGACAACATTCCGATCAAGATATGGACATTACGAGTATGTAGTAATGCCATTTAGAGTAACTAATGCTTCAACAGTCTTCATGGATTACATGAACCGAATTTTCTGCCCCTATTTGGACAAGTTTGTGGTGGTGTTCATAGATGACATTCTCATCTACTCCAAGAATAGGGAGGAGCATACAAATCGTTTGAGAATGGTATTGGAAGTACTCCGAGAACATCAGCTCTATGGCAAACTCTCGAAGTGCAAGTTCTGGATAGAAGAGGTACAATTTCTGGGGCATGTTATATCTGCACAAGGGATTGCAGTAGACCCTAGCAAAATTGAGATAGTGTTAAAATGGGAAAGACCTCAGACTGTGACTGAAGTAAGAAGTTTCCTAGGGTTGGTAGGGTACTACAGGAGGTTTGTAGAGGGATTCTCTAAAATGGTGAGTCATTTGATTCAACTCACTAGAAAAGACCAACCCTTTTCCTGGACAGATAAATGTGAAGAGTGTTTTGAGGATATGAAGAGGAGATTGACTACAACTCCAGTACTAGTTATTCCAAACACCAGTATGAAATTTGAGGTGTACTACGATGCATCCTATTAGGGTTTGGGGTGTGTATTGATGCAAGAAAAGAGACCGGTAGCATATGCTTCACGTCAGGTGAAGATTCACGAAAAGAAATACCCCAACCATGATCTAGAGTTGGCTACGGTAGTGTTTGCTCTTAAGACATGGAGACACTACTTGTATGGCTCCCAATTCAAGGTTTTCAATGATCATAAAAGCCTAAAATACCTGTTTGATAAAAAGGAGTTGAATATGCGATAGCGACAATGGATGAAGTATCTCAAGGACTATGATTTCGAGTTACTTTACCATCCTAGTAAAGCAAACATAGTGGCAGATGCCTTGAGTCGAAAGAGGATGCATATGTCAGCATTGATGGTGAATGAGTTGGAGTTGATTGAGAAGCTCAGGGATATGAATCTGGGTATACAGCTAGGAGAGGATTCCATTAGATGTAGTGTACTGACGCTGATCAACAACATCTTGGGGGTGATCCGAGATGAGCAGAAGAATGATGCTGAGTTACAACAGTTTGTGAGTTGGTTGGTGTAAGACCCGTGGAATTTAATTAATTAATTAAATAATTAATTAATAAATGCGGGTGGGAAGATCATTTATGACATTAATTTCTGATTGGTATGACGTGAAAAAGTACTAGCTCAAGTGGTTGAGAGTACTTTATTTGTGTGAAAGGACTTGGGTTCAAGTCCTATGTATGCCAAATTATGTGTTATTTAATTATTATTCTTTTTAATAATATGATTGATCATGTTTCATATGATATAATATCTGAATAATATGAATGATCATGTTTGACATTAATTTGGCAATTGCATAGTTATGGGTTCAACCCGTGGAGAACCCAAATTAAACATTTTTTTTGCTATTTGTGGCTTTGGCTTGAATGTGAAGGGTTAACGTAAACCCTAGAGGAATTAGCAGCCAAGAGTGGCTGTAAAACAGTCCATAATGGGACAATGAATGGCCATCAACACTCAAATTAAGTTGCAGTTTCGTTTTTGATCTTCTCCCTAGCTTTAAGTCACCCTTTAAAAGGCAAAAGTGAGGTTTTGGAAAGGTTTGCAAGGCTAAAATTGGTTTCAGAAACAGAGCACGAAAATTGTTGAGATTAGTGAGTTTTGAGTGAGGTTTGGGGCTTGATTGAGTGGAAGCCAAAAGGAAGGCCATTGGTGATTGTTGGGAGCTCTCAAGCAATCCATTTATAGGCAAAAAGGATCTAGGTTAGGGGAGCTGGAAAATCGTACTCATGTTATATTGTATAATTGCATGAACTGTATGTTGATTGTGTGTATTGGAATTGTATGAAATTGTACGTTTTTGGAATTTTTCCAGAAACCGCCTGGCAGGTCATGACTGGCCGTCAGGCGATTCATCCCTTCTATGCAAATTTCTGGTTCTGGAAGAAGAACCGCCTGGCGGTACACTCCCAACTGCCAGGCGATGCGTGATCAGTGCACAGTTTTACAATTTTGTTTGAACTGCCTGGCGGTGATGAATTTCCGCCAGGCGACACAAACCATTTTAGTTCGATTTTCATGATTTTGGGATGCTGGGGAGATTCTGGTCATGGGAAAAGTAAGGTTATTCATTGAAGGGTTGTTTGATGATTGAATTGTCGTCGAATTTCAGGGTATAGATAGTTTGCGTGAATGAAACAATGTTTTGGTTGAGCTTAGTGGAGGATTCTGATACTAATCGAATTAGGGTTGTCCTTGAAAGGGAAATTTTGTTGGGGATGATTGAGAGAATGATATAGGGACGGGATTCACAAGCAATGGAGTTGAGGAATAGTTGGAAAATCAGAAGTTTTGTGCAAGACCTAATGTTCGCAGGACTTGGGAATATGAGAGTTCCTGGAGAATGCAGGAATCGCCTGGCGGTTCGTAGGTTGTCGCTAGGCGCTGTATCAGAGTGGTAAGACTAAGCGTTTTGATGCATTGGGAAAGCCATGTGGGGTCAGATGTTGTATAATAGAGCGATGGAAATTGAGTGGAAGTGGTCTAAAACTGGAAACTGCTGTCAAAAGCTTATACAATATAGAATGTGGCATAAGAATGGTTAGGACTTGAGTGATTGTAAATGGTATTGTTGGAAGGATAGTTAATGATACAGTATTAGGAACACAATTGTAAAGGGTTGGTGAGATAAGTGTTAGATACTCCAGCGAATGTCTATGTGCAAGTCCTTAGGCAAATTTGGGTAGTTAGTCGTGGAATTGAACAAGGTATTGAGATATAGGGGATTTTATAAAAAAGAACTTTAATATCAGTAGCATTGGCTCTGAACTGTGAAGAGAATCCTATAACAGTAGTAATTGACTTGGCATAAACTCAAAGTAAGACGTCCATGAATATTATTAAGGTGAAAATAAGGAAGCTTGAATTGGAAATTGTGAGGGTAGTAGTAGAATAGGAAATGCTATCCAATTAAGGAGTGATGATTAAACCTCACAATTGTTAGTAACCATCAAAAGTTATAGGATACTAGGAAAATAATCAGAGGAAACTAATGTGAGAAGTGGTGCCAGACTGGAGCAGAAACAAGTAACGCACAACACTGTCATGGTACCTGGCGGTGAAACGTGAACCGCCAGGCGATAGCATTGGTTCAGTGTGGTCCTGAACGTGGTGGCGCCTGGCGGAGGGAAAGGTCCCGCCAGGCGACGACGGCAGAACAATAGCCCTGGAGTGCGTCCGCCTGGCGGTGTGGATTGTCCTGCCAGGCGATGTTTGTAGTATTGTTGGTTCTTAGGCGTTTGGCGCCTGGCGGTACGTGTCCCCCGCCAGGCGGTCTGGAAGCTGTAGCGCCTAGCGGTATGTGTCCCCGCTAGGCGATTTGACTGTTGTAAGTCCTAGTTGTTGGACTATTTAGGAGTGATCTACCAGGCTTGTAGTGTTGCTTCAAAGGCAAGATTGCTAGGTTCCTTGAGTTGAGCTCGGAACGTATCCCTTGAGTTGAGCTCGGGATAGGGGTTAAGCACATAGCATTCCTTGAGTTGAGCTCAGAATGACATCCCTCGAGTTAAGCTTGGGATGGCGGATGAACAAGAGGAACCCTTGAGTTGAGCTCAAGTTGGTGAGTGTTGTCAGTGTGAGTGTGCTGCTTGTGGCCAGTATGGATGGCCCTTCTCAGCAGATAGCCGACGAGTTTGATAGTCTTGGGACAATACGACTTATGTTGTATTTGGGAACTCCACCTGGCATTACGGTATGTGATCCATGGCAATGGTTTCCCGCACGTGCTCTATCGGTTGTGGCCGATAGGTTTGGTAGCATATTACCTTGAAGTAGTCGCTAAGAGAGGTAGAACACGACTGATCTGGTGGTGGCCAGGTGATGAAATTAAAAGAATGGAAACACACTGGGATGTTTGTGTGGTTTATATATATATATATATA
>Ga0214543_1005642_pt1 | contig 22811 bp, 11 predicted proteins | sample CNSS2metaG_FD_160094 | JGI IMG/M metagenome (GOLD analysis project Ga0214543, IMG submission 160094) | Root nodule microbial communities from cowpea collected in UCLA plant growth center, Los Angeles, California, USA - CNSS2 | ecosystem: Host-associated > Plants > Roots > Nodule | place: USA... | reverse complement strand
TATAATATTTTTTTAAAAAAAAAAAAAAAAAGATATATTTTTTTTAAAAAAAAAAAAAAAAAAAAAAAACTCTAATGGTTTTCTAGGAATAAAATGTGTTATCTTGCAAGAAAGACTAAACTAGTAAACAAATTGGACATTTTTCCATGGCTTCGGCATATGTTCAGTAGAAGATCAATTCAACATCGTACATTTCTAATAACATTCAAACCAATCAGCTCCAAACGGTCCAAGACGACAGTGTTCTACAAATTACAACGTCTACCCCACATAATTTCTAACTGTTATATAGTATAACCCCAGTTATCAAACTTGCGAGCCAACTCCACATCCTCTAACTTAAATATCTCGCACGCATAATCATTTCTTTTTCAGCAGGCTCGTGTGAACTCGATTAAAAAACGGTTTTAGAGACGATTCAGCGAGTTCGGTTGGATTCAAGAAAAGAAAAATCAAAAAACGACAATGCATTTTCTTGTTTTTAGGTCATGATTTATGCAGAACGTACCTAGGCAAGTTTGTGTCCGTTTCGGGTGTGGATGCTGCGTCCTCCTATCGCACTAACAGATCTGTGACGCGTCTTTCTCAGGTCGTTTTGCGTTTCCACCTTCACCTGGGAAGCTTCTGCAATCTCAGGCTTTTTACTTTCTGCAACCCCAAATTTTCAAAATAATTATTTTACCCTTTCAGGTTCATGTTCCGAACCAAGCTTTTCAAATTTTTTTATCGATTAAGTATGATTTTAGTGGTTTAACTTCTTGATAATTTAAATTAATTTCTTTTAAAATCCTGATCCAATTAGTTTCTTAATTTTAAAAATACATAAATTTATTTTTTTAATTAAAGTTTATTAAAATTATTTAACATTTTAAATATGATTTATAATAATATTTAAGATATGATATAAAAATCTATTAAATCATGTAAATTAGTCAAATACAATGAATGAACTAAAGTCCTTTTGTCTAATAAAATTCACTCACCCGATATAAGAATAAAGAATTAACATTTTTCTACCCTTAGTTATTATTTATGACATGACAAGGTTAATGTAAAATTTAAGTTTGATTAAAATTTTCTTCTCTCTTCCATTAGCAACCTTTTAAGTGTATTTACAAAGATTAAAAAAATATTTATTTACAACTTACCTTTAAGGATTATTATTTTTTACTATCCATCAAAACTAACATTTTATTTGAAACCATATTACAAAAATCAATGTTCAAATAAAAGAAAAAAGAGGCAATTATAATAAGTATTGTTATAAATATGGACATGAGATGCCCACATTATCAAAAGAAAATAAAATTGAAACAAGTTAAGAAGCAAACCCAAAATTGGTGTTAAAAGTGATAATAGTAAAACCCAAAATTTTAAAAACAAGAGTTATTCTTTTCCCTAAACTATTATAAAAAATTATATTTATTTTTAAGCTAAATAGTAAAATATTTATTTTCCATGTTTTATTGAAAGTCACATAAAAACATTTTTTTCAACAACAATTTAATTTAAACACAAAAATATTACTTTTTATAATAATTTAAGAAAAAATATATTTAACTTGAAAAGAAAAGTAGTTGTAAAAAATAAGTTAAATTATTTATCTGTGAATTAAAAACCAGACAAAAACACGGTGATTCAGTGACAGAGAGAAGAGACACGGAAAAGAAAAACAAGAGGCGAAATGTCACAGGAGGGAAAGCTAATTCCATTAACACTGCCATGCTAGCCATTTTCTCTTTCATCAATTCCCGCCACTGCTCTTCAACGCTCTCTCCAAAACATGCGCTCCAAGGACAGAATCGCTTACTTCTACGACGGTGCGTTTTCCCTTCATATTCTTCAAATCGCGTTTCTTCGTTTCTTTGTTTTCTTGTTCGATTCTTCTCTCACGAAATTGAACTCGTGATGTTCGTCAACGCTCTTCGTATCACGCGATTTTCAAATTCCTAGCTCAGTTCGTTCTTGAATATCGAACCCTAGTCATGTGAGGTTTTTCGTGGGGAGATACCGAAGATTCGTTAACCGGTGCAGCAAGTTGTGAGCAATACCATATAAAAGCACCGGAACTATTTTCAACCTAAAATCAAGAAAATGAGTTTATAGTTCTTTCTATTTATATATTATTCATTTTACTTAATTTATAACTTGGAAGTTTCAACTCGCAAGTTTCCTTGACAATAAGGATATGAATTTGTCTTTAGAACTGTTTTAGGTTTCTGAATCTGCTCCATGCTTGGCTCAGTATTTTTCTGAAAATTCAGTGTAGAGAATTTTCGATAGTTGCACTTTAAAAACCTCTATTTGTCTGTGTCACTGTGAAGTTTAGTTTTACATATTTTTTTTATTATTACTCATGCTGTTCAGTAAGAAAATCAGCATCTGCAATGACAGTCGAGTTCTGTGAGGAGCTGTTCGATCTTGAATACCAATTAGTTATCGGGTTCTAGGTTTTAAATTGTGGCTACAACATCAAGGTTTTTGTGGTTTTCACAACCACATGGGGACACCAGCCACGTTTATTTGCGGTATGACGACAATTTAAAACCTTGGCTCATGTCAAGAAGTTCCTTTAGTATAAATTGAAAAGTGAAATTATTTAATGAAAGTGCAATGTTTAGTTGATTGAGAACTTAGAAAAGCTTTGCTTTTCAATTTCCATTTAATGTCTGTTTATTTTTGAATCCTTAACAGTGTCATGACAGTCGGATTAATATTTATGTTATCTGCTAGGTTTTGTTTCTTTGCATGTTTTTTGTCTACTCATGTATTTCAATGTTCATATTGCAGGCGATGTCGGTAGTGTTTACTTTGGGGCAAAGCATCCAATGAAGCCGCACCGGCTTTGCATGACACATCATCTTGTTCTCTCATATGACCTTCATAAGAAAATGGAGATTTATGTTAGTTACATATATAGGCTGTTCTGCATTTTTTTAATATGTTTGTCTTTTTGTTGCCAAGTTGTTGATTGCATAATATTGTTCTGATGGTTTCTATTTTATGTATGATCCAGCGTCCACATAAGGCTTATCCTGTTGAGCTTGCCCAGTTTCACTCGGCTGATTATGTTGAGTTTTTGCACAGGATTACGCCTGACACTCAGCACTTGTTCTTAAATGAACTGACAAAATGTATGCTATTCAGTTTTAAAGGCATTCAGATATGATTTTAAGTGTTGCGATAAAGCCCAAATACTGAATGGTAATTTGTTCTAGATGTAGCTGTCACTAAATTAGGGTTCCATGGCCAGAAACATTCGCCTGGGGAGGGGGAGGGGGGGAGAGGAGGAGGAGAATTCCATAAATGTTTTGGATGAACATTATCCAACCCTAATGTTCATGGCAGTTAAGCTTGGGGGGAAAGGATGGCTTTCGAAAGTACTGTAGAATATAGTAAATGTTTTACCTATAATTCCTGTTACTTTTCATCAAATATGTGGTTACCTCCCTAGTCCTTTCTATAAATTATTGATATTTGACTTATGAAATTAATGTTTTCCAACCACAATGGCTATATAGTTATTTTTCTTATATATTATCAACTTACTGTCTAGCTACTGGCTAAAATCACGTTTCTCTTATTTTTGTTAATCATTTGTGTCAGATAATCTTGGAGAAGACTGTCCTGTATTTGACAACTTATTTGAATTTTGTCAGATTTATGCTGGTGGAACTATAGGTATAATATGTTTATAATAGTGCTTCTCTGAGTTTTTGTTATGCCTAGTTTGCTATATGTATGCTGATTGACTTATGTGCCTGCAGATGCTGCACGTCGATTGAACAACCAACTTTGTGATATTGCTATAAACTGGGCTGGTGGACTTCACCATGCCAAGAAATGCGAGGCATCTGGGTTTTGTTACATCAATGACTTGGTTTTAGGAATCTTGGAGCTTCTTAAATATCATGCCCGTGTTTTGTATATTGATATAGATGTGCATCATGGTGATGGCGTAGAAGAAGCCTTCTACTTCACTGATAGGTCAGTTGGTTTCTAATATCATGTTAGGCTTATGAGGTGAAGCTATTAACGATTGAGAATATAGGGAGTTTAGCCATACTGCTTATGACTTCTCTACCTTGTTAAATGGTAACTTTCTCATTACAGGGTGATGACTGTCAGTTTTCATAAGTATGGAGACCTGTTCTTCCCGGGTACCGGTGATGCTAAGGTAATTTTCTTTATTCTGTTTGTATCTTTGGTTGTGCCAATTAGTCTATTCTATCACAACCTTATTTTTAAATACTCTATATAGATTGGAATGATTTGAACTGATTTTACCATATTAAAGGAAATAGGAGAAAGAGAAGGAAAGTTTTATGCCATAAATGTCCCATTGAAGGATGGAATAGATGACCTTAGCTTCACGCGACTCTTCAAAACTGTAAGTTCAATTTTTTTTTTTGTTTTGCTTTTCTTTTTCTGCCAAACTTCAACCTAATTTATAAAGCTTCTCATTTTAATATTCATTGCATTATTTCTGCTTGGTGGTAATTTGTCTGAACTTTTTTAAATACTTATGCCATAGATTATTTCCAAAGTAGTTGAAACATATCAACCTGGTGCAATAGTTCTCCAGTGTGGAGCGGATTCGCTTGCTGGAGATCGCTTGGGTTGCTTCAATCTCTCTATTGATGGTGCTTATCTACCTGTAAATTTCCTATTCTGATGAAAATATCACCATTCATTGTTAGGGATAAATCCCGGTTGTTCTTGTTTATGTTCTCAGTCTGTCTTTTCAAATATTGGTCTGTATTGCTTAGTGGATGGTTTAGCTTAATTAGATTTTTTTTTGTTTCTTTAATAGGTCACTCCGAATGTGTTAGCTTTGTGAAAAGATTCAATTTGCCATTGCTGGTGAGTTTATATCAGTTTATGTTTGCCTTCCAGTCACATGTGCTATGGATGATTTTACAAGAATGGACTTCTATCACAGGTCACTGGAGGTGGGGGATACACAAAAGAAAATGTTGCTCGATGTTGGACTGTTGAAACAGGAGTTCTTCTAGATACAGAGCTTCCTAATGGTATTAGTCAGCCTCTTTTCAAGTCTTGAATTATGACATGTTATACCAAGATTTTTTTTAACGGGATGGAACATTTATTTTGTTCAAGCTTCAAAGTGAAACTAAAACACTATTGTCATGTGAATTATCAAGTGATGGTGATTTGAACACTACAGACCTTTGATGCTATGTAAAGTCCCCCTCCAAATTCACTGAATACTGAATCTCCTCTCCATTTTTCCCACCCTTTTCACCCTCTTTGCCTATTCCTTGTTATGACCAAGACCCCTGCTCTGCCCCTTTCTCATAATTTCTATGAGCATAGGATTTCGGTAGTTGCACACAACACTTGGAATGGGTGAAAAAAATATGCAATACTAATTTTCCCTCAGGAGCATAGGAGAGTTTTCAGTACATTAATTTAGTAATTGTTGCATTATATTTATCTTGCAACATTTGCCCGGAGAATAACTTATCCCCAAAATGCTTTCTAGCTTAGTTATAATTTTCTGCTTTAGGTTTATGTCCTGATAGACAATATAATCCGCCTTAACCCTACAAGCCCCTAAATAATACCATACACATGTTGTCCAATATAGTTGATTCAGCATTCCAGATTTAAATTCTGCCTTATTGTTTTCAGAGTGAAAATGTTTCTTACTTGCTTTGTTCTTTCTTGCAGAGATTCCGGAAAATGATTATATTAAATATTTTGCACCAGAGTTCTCTTTGAAGATTCCAAATGGGCAGATAGTATGTATTTGTTTTTTGGGGTTTCTCTGCTATTGAATTTAATTTGTTTGGCGATTTGGATTTCTTTTTGACATTTAATGTCTCCGATTTCATTGGATACGATTAAATACTCCTTAGAATGTTTAATTTGCATCTAGTGCTATCTTTCCTCTTTACAATATTGCTTGTACTAATCTTTCCTTTAAATTGATCAGGAAAACCTAAATAGTAAATCATATCTTAGCACCATTAAAATGCAAGTCTTGGAAAATCTTCGTTGCATCCAACATGCTCCAAGTGTTCAAATGCAGGAGGTGAGTGTGAGTTCATCCTTGAAATAGGAGGACCCCATCTTGTAGGCAGACTCCATTACTTTATCATACAATTGTTTCTTGTGAATGTTTTGTTTTTAGTTTAGAGGTGTTATGTTGCAAGCTCTTCAACTTTCTTGTATTAAAAATCTGTTGCCAATGGTTACTAATCAATTTTTGGGAGGTATACCTTTAAGCATTTGAAGTGAAAAATATTCCTTCCTATAATGCTTCTAAATTAAGATGAGAATCGTTGGTAGATTGTGGAGAGTAGGGTGGAATTTCAGGAACATATCAACCACTGATTCAGTAAAAATGTTAAACTGAAGGAAGATGACCATTGAAATTGGGCATTTGGACTATTGAAATCTATTATTTAGGCTAAGCTTGTTAGTAAACTTGGAATCTCGCTAATAATTAATTCTTCAATGTTTCTTGTCGGTCTCCATTCTTTGTTGAATTGTTTTGGATTTGGGTTCAAACCCATTTGATGATGTCGGATCCAACTACTTTTAACAATGCATCAACTGGTAGAGTTTTCCAAACGGTGTTACTAACGTTTTGTGGATCACAGGTCCCTCCTGACTTCTACATTCCAGATTTCGATGAAGATGAGCAGAACCCTGATGAGCGTATTGATCGTAAGGAAAAAGAAATAAATTATTAATGCATTTCTGATCTCTATTTTGATCTGTGATTTTGGGGTGTCTAATTTTGATTGCTCACATTTAGTCTTCATATTTCTCTAATTGTTCAAATAAGTCTTAAACAATTTTCCATTCAATAATAGCATAAATATAATAGAGATACAACATATCATTGGTTTATATAAATTAGCCAAGAAAAATGTGTAAAATGTTTGAATAAAAATAGTATGAATGTGTATGCATCTGTACAAACACACATGTATAGGGAGAAAGAGAGAGTAGCAGATGAGATACTGTCCTTCTCAATCCTTTTTTTTTTCTGCAAGCAACTAATTTTATCAGTTAGATTGAAATGAAATTAAAGAGGGTTCAGATGGAGAGTAACTCTTAAATTACTATAGGAGTAATTCGATTTTGTGTGTGTGTGTGTGTATATATATATATATATATATATATATATATATATATATTCACACATCACATTTTTATTATACATAATTTCCATTTTTAATATTTATTATATTAATCAGTGGATAAACTTTTGGGACAAATAACTTAATGAAAAATCTTAAGGACTAAATATCCGTAATTGTTAAAATTGAATATAGACTTTACCTTGTTGCCAAATCTTGGTTTATGGATATGACAATTATCTTTTCAGAGCACACTCAAGACAAGCACATCCAGCGCGATGATGAATACTATGAAGCTGACAATGACAATGATCAAATGGATGTTTCATGAAGTTAGCTGGACCTTGATTCATTAGTCACATTTCAGAGTCAAGGGCTGCAGTCACGATATTATTTCTTTTTATCTTATTTTTAGTTTATGAAGAATGCCAGAATCTCACTTTTTAACACACTCTTCCTTGTACACCCTCTTTTATTGGTTAAAATTTATTGAAAATTATAAAATCAGAAAAGAGTCATTGAGTTACGATATTTACCAAATTTTGTAATTTTCAATAAATTTCAATCAGCGAGATTGTTCTAAAAAAGTATGTAAAGTTAAGTGAGCTCTGTAGCCATTGTCGGAGGTGTGACCATTTTAAGAGAAAGAAAATCTAATTAGAGATGGACACCTACGTGTATCATGAAAGCGGTATATTTGATAGAATTTTTGGTTTCGAAATTTTATATATTTGCTCAAAAGTTCATTATCTTTTATTTCCTTCTTTGTATTAAGGAATTTTTTTTTTATTGGAGCAACTCTGACACGATTTGAATAGCATTATTTATTTGTTCATTTTTCAGAGGAGGTTTCTCCCTCCACCTTCAAATAATCTTTTAGCATCTTCAAATGTTTTTTTTATGTCGAAGATGTCACTCTCTTTTTGTTACTATTACCTTCGTTAATATTACGTAGTAAAAGTTTTAAAAGAGTGACATTTTTTTTAATAAGAAATACTTTTGGGTACAAAGAATTCTTTGGAGGTGCGAAAAAACCTTTTTGTCAAATAAGGTGCCATTTCTTAAATAATGTTGGCACCAGTGTTGCACTTGTCTAATTACAGAAGTGATAGTATCTTCTACAAGAAACGGAAGGGAAGAAAGGGGGTTGTGATATTTGACTCAATTTATTGGAGAAAGGAAGAATACAGAAGAGAGAGAGTCTAATTTTCGATTATTTAATTTTTCCCCTCCAATATGGAGAGATTTATAAATTATTTAAAGCTTTTTGGATATATTGATCACAGTATTCTTGTTCTTTGAAACTAAAAAGAATACAAGGATATTTAGGTACTTAAAATTGCAATACAGTCTTTAAATTGGGTAAGGTGATTATTATTTCATTTGTTATATTACTTATTGTCTTCCTGAAATATAAAATTTTATGATTAATATAAAATAATAATATTATAATTAATGTAAAATAACTAAAAATTTATATTACTCGTTAATTACAATATTGTTTTATAATAACAACAATTTTTTCCACATTTTAATATGTGAAGAAAAGATTATAGTCAGATCACTTAATTAATAAAAAATTATAGTGACAAAAAATCAATTAAAATATATAAAAGTTTTGACTATTTAATAAATAAAAAAACAAACAAAATTTAATTAAAGATATAAAATTTTATGAGAGATTTATAACGTAATTAACCAAATAAATAACAAAAAAGACATTATAAATTGATATTAAAGAAAATGAATAAATTGTAATTTTAATTAAAGACATGTAAAAAAGAAAGGAGAATATTGAAAAATGTTCCCTTTCTCTTCTATGAAAACTCTTATCCTCTACACCAACCAAAACATCTAATCAATATCACCCACCATTAAAATCTTCTCTCCTCCGAAACAGACAGCCCTGACATTTTTTGAAAATCCATTTTTCAATTTTCTCCACAGTAATCAGCTTTGTGTCTACTACATGATATTCGATTCAACTTTTAAATGCATTCATCACCTCATTACTCCCAATCAATGGTAGTAGGTAAACCTTGACAAACCAAGTTAAATGAATCTGAAGTTTTGTGTTCAATGCTGTAGCATGTTACAACTAATAATAATGTGCCTCATTTCAAAAGGCTTAGAGAACTAATATTTGTTTGGCACTCTTCTTAAACTTATAAAATCACGTTCACTATGTAAAAATGCACAAGTTTTTATCCATAGCTTCTGAAAAGATGTGTAACATAACATGCCACTAAACAACCAAGTTAAATGAATCTGAATTTTAGGTTTGATTCAGTGGTTGCATCTAACAACTAATAATAACATCCATCATTTGAAAGGCCAAGACAACTAACCTGTGTTTGCTTCAAAAGTATATAATATTATGATACACCAAAGTATATAATCTTACGATATACTGATACTTCAACTTCGATTTGAACTAAGTAATATCTGTGTTGACATATTTAATACTTATCAATGAAATATTTAAACTATAAAACAATAATATTATTATGATTTTAGTAATTTATAACTTTTTTTCACAATTTTAAATACATATTATTTATAAAATAATAATAAAATATTTATCATATTTTTAATTTATACATATTTTTAATATATTTATATTACGTATCATATTTTATTATTTTTAAAATAAACGAATCAACATATCAAAATATGTCATATCCGGTGTCATTTCCGATGTACATATAGTACATGTGAATCATAGACATAATATAGCTTCTAACAAGACGTGCAAAGCATACAAGTAAACACAGAACCAAACTTGCCACAAATCAGTCCTCACCCATATAAGAATTCAAGAACATGTACGTCAACATAATAGCCACCAATATAAGAATTTAATGACATACATCTGCTATAATCTGCTGAATTTCAGCATTGAAGGTACCAGAAGAAAAACAAAGAGAGAATCGAACTTATGACTCAAATTGTTATATGACTATAGCAAAAAGTTTCCAAACAATATGTAAAAAATCGTTGCATTTAGGACAGTGAACTACTGAAACAAGAAGATATTATGATATCTGTTTTTCCAATAATCAATGGATCTATAACTTCACTACAGGATTGAATCTTCTGTACACGTTTTAGGATTCTTGTACATGTTTATTTTCTGCCAAAATGGTTTTCAGTAATGATCCACAAGCATCTTCTAGCAAATCCAACACCTGCCAGTGCCAACATGATGCTGATAACCAAAGCATCAACCAAGAGTAAAGAGTTCTACTGTAGTTCGATCATTAGTGTTTGTTATCTTTGAAAATATCAACAATTTGAGACCAGACCCATCATGCAATATTCATATTGTTTTTTCAAACAAAGATTCTGTAGTATCATCATTCAAAACTATTCCAACAAAGACAATAAGTTTATGTATCTTCATCCTTATATAGTGTTCAACTTTTTTATTTTTATATAGTGTTCAATTTTTTTATTTTTACTTCGACGTGAGACTCAGATTCACTTGGATTTCCAATAAGTACCACCATAACCAACGTGAATTTTTACCTTCTCAAAGTCTTGCGTTCCACCTTAATAGGATCCAAAACTTCACTTCCATCATGCTTCTTACAATAAGAGCACATCAACTTAGCCTCTGCATCATCACAATCCTGGTTAGACCAAAAAACATACCGAACAAAAGCCTCAAAGAAGAGCAAGACCTTGCACCAACCTTTTTATGTGCATCATCCTGTAAGGAATGTTTTCCTTTCCATCTGTTAAAAACCTTTTTAAACAATCTATAGAGTTTAAATACCATGTACTATGAAAACCTTTTTACACTGCAGATGCTTGGTATAACTTTTTAACTTTCACTGCAAAAACCAACCAATTTATCATCCATGATAACTTGTGATTGAAGATGTATTATAAATGAATGAACCAGCACAGTCCTTCATATTATATCCCGTCATTTCCACCCCCAAAGCTTTCTCAATTTCCTCTTGAATTCTATAGAAAAACGCTTCACAATTTGCTGTCATTATCAAATGCAGACTTAGAATTAGTGAAATTTTTGTTCTTCCAACAGAATTATGCATGCACTACTTATCCAAAAGTCCTCAAACATGTGTGTGTGAGAGAGAAATCCAATCACAAAATGACACAAGACATATATGATAATCCCCATCTTAAGAATTATTGCAGTGAAAATTTTGATTGGTGGGCCATATTGAGAAAATCTCAAGTCCACATTGAGTTTGTGGGTCATCTAACATATTATCCACACACTAATGGTGTATCAAAGTCACACAAATTTACCAGAACAAGGACAAAGAAAATACATAAGTGTGAAACAACACTCATCTCACCAACAAATTATTTGATGGGATTGAGTTAAACTTTACTCATATTCTAAACTACAATGTAAAAACTTTGCTCACTCCTTTTAAACCAAAGATAAACCCATCACAAATTTTCTTCTAAAAAATAATCTTTTTGGATGAAATGACATTAGGTGTTTGTTATAAGCACAACACAAACCCACCTCGTGGTAATCGATGGTGCCAGCAATTATGAACATCAAATTGAGGCTCTTTTTGTTGACTAAGTCAGTGAAGACGCCTTCGATAACGGAGCTTCTGCAGATGTTGCTGAGGCACACAGAGAACGGAAAATGGCTTTGTTTCGTTCTCAGTTATGGAGACTGAGGAGGCCATGGACGCACAAATTGGAGAAAAGAAACGATTTTTGAAAGAAATTCTCAGAGTGATGTTTGGAGTTTGCGGAGAAAGAACAATGCATAAGAAGATATTTGGTTAATGGAGGAATTTGGGAAGAGTGGCAAATGGTAAATTCATAACATTCATTTCGTTCTTTCAAAGGACAGTGTTGTCAATTTTTTTTTCTCCTATGACGTTTTTGAAGAGACCAAGAAAAGAAAAATCCTCCAATAAAAATTATATATTTTTATTCATTAATGTCTTTTATAGTGTGCCATTTTCTATTTTGTTATTTTATAAACTTTTTTAGAGATGTTTAATATGTAAACATGCATAAATGTGGTAGAACATTTGTTTCCTTCTTACAATATCTTTGCCTGTTTAGTTCTTCTTTTTGTTGGAATAAATTTTTTTTATCGATCAGTGAATTTTAACATTCGAATTTTTTTTTCATCATTTTATCATCAGTATTTTTCATTTTCACGATCTTTTTTAATTTAATTTTACAATAAAGTGACAGTGTAATATTAGAAATTTTTTTAAGATTAAATATATTTTTATTTCCTACATTTATATGTTTTATATGTGAGATTAAAATTTTATCATAAGATATATTTTAAATTTTAAACTTTAAAATGAATAAATATTGTTTTTAAACTCAACAATATTAATTTTTTTATTTGTTAAATAATAATCTAAGCTGACATTTGAATTTTGTACTCAATTTGTTACGTTCCATCTAAAAATACTTTTTTTAATATTGATAATAGAAAAAATCAAAGGAATGATGGTAAGAAAATTACTATAAAGGTTATGTATTTATATATGATTATTTATTACTGAATAGATATGTTGAAAATATTTTAACCTCGATGAAGAGAATACAAAAATGAATTAGAAGTTTCATTTTATACATATAAAAGTTTAAAGAAACTAGAAAAAGAAAGGGAAAAAAAACACAAGAACAATTATATTCTTTTTATCAGTGACAAAAAGTATATTAGTGAATTCTAACCCAAAATATTTATGTACAATAGGTATTATACATTCATAAACAAAAATATATAAATTATATCATCTACTCAATGAAAATTTTTTATTTTAAATTAATTGTAAATTAAATTATAAATCACTCACTTTAACACCACCCACTCAAGCGTTTAAAATAATCTCTTCCACTTCACAATGAAAATCAGTCAAAAAAAAAAAACTCTTAGGAATTGGGTTTAAAGTCTAACTTAATCCTACAAAATCGATTTGTAAGGTGAAAATTGCACTCACTTATATATTGTGAATTGGTCTTATCTCTAGTCGTTTTGGGATTTCCAACACACCCTCTCACGCTGACAGATATTCATCTCGCGCGTGGGACTAAAAATTAGTGAGTGGTACATTAGCGGTCCGATAAGGGGTGAAATAGAATATCCAAGAAACCTTGTTAGAATTGATTGTAACTTGACACCATGTTAGAAGTAAGTTTAAAGCTTAACTCAACCTCACAAAACTGATTTGTATTTTATGCATAATTTTTTACAAATTAATTTTGTGGAATTAGGTCAGACTTGAACTCTCATTCTAAAAAAACTTAATTATGTTTTATCCACGGAGTATCTCTCACATGCGCTGCATAATAAAAAAAAAAAAACTATGTATAATATGCATTTCATAAGAAATGGTATAAAAAATTACCTTTTTATTTTCTTTCATACCGAATAAGATTTATCTCTTTTGTTTTCATTCTCATTTCACTTTATATTATTTCACATAAACAGCCATTTTTTCACTTTGTTTTACTCTCTTTTTTTTTCATTCATTTATGATATAGACTCATACAAGAGTTTATAGATTTAATATCATCAAACTAAATTTATGAATCAAAATTAAATTATAATTTTTGTGTGTGTTATTTAACATTTTGATTAATGTAAATATATATAAAACAGATAAATAAAACAAATATCTGTTTTCAAACGAATCAAAAAACTATTTTAAAACAAATCATAGAATTATGAAAATTAAAAATTAGACAACAATATTAAAAAATATAGAATCAATCACATATAAAAACAAAGAAAAATGCGAACTCATGAATAAAATATGTTTTTTTTTTCTCTCACTACATATAAATTTCCGATAAATATGAAAGCAACATAATATTTTGACTAAAAATATTGTGTTACTTACCATATTAAATTTAGTAATAAAATAATATTATGTTTGTTTGCATTGAAAAATTTTAATTCCAATTTTCATATAATTTTGGAAAAATCTAACTACCAAACATTATCAATAGTTTTATGATAATATTATTTTTTAAAATATAAACTCAACATAAAAAAAAAATCTTAATTTCGAATTCCAAAAAAAAATATTAAACACTCCCTCCAATTATTCTAATTTAATTGAGGAAAACAACACCTCTTTGAAAAATAATGAAACACCAAAAAAATATTTTATCTTAATTATTCCTTAACTTTATTCTTTGCATAAACACACACTATAGATTTAGATTTCATTCTCACAAGTCATTATATTTTATCATTTTAGAAATATAAGTTTTCAAAATAAATTACATTTTAATCAATTCTTAAAATTTATCCCTGTGCAAATGATCATGTCCTCTTTAACACCGATTTCTACTCATCTTCATAAAAATTTGTGATGTCTTTTCTACATTTCATTTGTTTATGGAGATAGGGTAACGTGTCTCTAAAGACACTCAAAAAATAAAGCTATCAAAACCTAACAAAAGCATTGTAAATGATTAATAAATAAACAACACAATAAAAACGTCATAATAAATAAATTATATAAGTATGTATATATATTTACAAAATTTATATTATATACAAAATAAAAATGAATTAAATCTGCATTTTGCTTTGTGAATGAAAACGTTATAATGCCATTTTTTTTTTCTTCCATTGTCTTCACTATTATATACAGTTACTTTTTTGCATTGATGTTATGAGAGATGTGAAACTTAAGAACACGAGATAAACACAAAAACGTTTAAAGTTAACTGTTACTAACAATAAAACTTTTATAAAGACAAAACATAAATGAACCTGAAATCTGAAGATACATTTTGATGGTGCTTCTTCATGCACGTGAGAACAGTGAATGAGAATGCATTGCATGCAGAGCTTATTTACTTCATGTTTTAACGCTCACCTAACCTTTACAGTTGTATCAAACATCCAACATCAATGGTTTTAAATTTTTTCATTTTCATAATACTATAATATTATAATATTCTCATACTTTTCGTAACATAAAATTTTATGCTAGATCTATGCGACATTTTTTAGAGAACATATTGAAGATATTTAAAATTACTACTTTCGTTTCTTTAAATTGATCTTGAGGTAAATAAACAACATCTGAGACAGTACTTAGTATTTTAAAAACGCATATATTAAGACTATACTATAGTTGTCAAAATGGGTAACTCAGTCCGACTCGATCCACAATGGGTTGATCACTTAGTGAGTCAACTTAACTTGGCTCATTTATTAGCGAGCCAAAGAAATTTGAACTCAATCCGACTCATTACGGGTTGGTGGATTAAACGGGTGGACTCACGGACTCACTTAATTAAAAAAACAACAGTTTTTTTTTTCAGTCAAAACTAAATTATAATTATAATTAAATCTAAATAAACTTCAATACATCCAAATATACAAACTAAAATAAAAAAATACCAAATTATTTATGTGTTGTTCTAAGTAAGCCGGATCAAAAATCAACCCGTATTCAAATTTATAAAAAAATTTCAACCCAACCTGGTCCAAACCCGTGGTGGGCCGGGTTGGCTCATAGGTTCCAATCCATTTTGACAGCTCTAGATTATACCCCCAAACACTACTTACCAAATTTATACAATAAGTTTTATGTTGCTTAGCAATCGAGGTCAACCGCAATTTAAATATTATCTCCCTTCTATCATTTGATTGTTCTTTGATACACCTTTTAAAATCAACATTATGACAGAGTTTCATGTTTTAAAATGATGTGGTCGGTGGTTTTTCTTGTAAATTTTTTTTTAAATGAAAATAAAATTACTTTTTAAAATCAAAATTATAAATCAATGATTTAAAAGAAATTAGAGACGTATTTAAACTTTTAAAGCAGGAGACATTTATAGGAAGTGAATATAATGTTATAATAATATCTGAAGTAAAAAGAAAAATATAAACTTAATATAATATTTATAAAGTTAACACCTTAAAAGATGATTTTGACATGTGTTTTAAGGATTAAAACAAAAAGTTATTAAGTTTACAAAAACTTGTTTGATATTTGAGTAATTTATTTTGACTTTTTTCAAAATTTAGGTATTTTTATTATAGTGTTTGAAGGTGGGCCAAGCCCAGATTCTCGGCCCAACCCTTTTGAGATAGAAAGCCGCGTGTGGCTCTGGAAAATAAAAAAAGGAAAGGATCGAACCGACAATTACCCTCTTTCTCTGATCACAACCTCTCTCTTTCTCACACGCACACTCTCAAACACTTCAACTTCGTCTTCTTCTTCTTCATCATCTTCTTCTTCTTCTTCTTCTTCCATTCTCATCTTCATTTCCATTCCCAAACACAAACCATGGACGCAGAGGATCTAGCCGACGACCTTCACAGTCTCAGCTTCGCTTCCACCAACACCACCAAACGCAGCACAAGTTTCAGCTCCGAAACAACCACCGTCACGCCCTCCACCTCCTCTCACTTCCTCCACGCGCCACTCCCTAACGCCAAGCCGCACGCGCCATCCTCCGACCCCTGCGCCTCTTTCATCCACCGTACGAGGCCTCTCGCCCTCTCGCACCTCCGCTTCACGCGCCGCCTCGGCTCCGGCGACATGAGTGCCGTCTATTTGGCGGAGCCCAAAGAAGAAGGTGGCGGTGCCGTGTTCGCGGCGAAGGTGATGGAGAAGGAGGACTTGGCGAGGAGGAACAAGGAAGGCAGAGCGAGGACAGAGAGGGAAATTCTGGAAATGTTGGATCACCCTTTCTTGCCCACGCTGTACGCGTCCATCCACGCGCCCAAATGGCTCTGCTTCTTAACGCCCTTCTGCCCCGGCGGTGACTTGCACGTCCTCCGCCAGCGCTTCCCCAACAAACGCTTCCTCGAATCCGCCGTCAGGTGCGCCCGCCGTTTCCTTCCAGTGAAATCATTGCAATCTTTTTTTTTTTGTTTTTTGTTCTGGAGGGAAGAATCCTCAGGTTAAAATATTCATTCACTAATAATATCAATTAATAATTATAATATTATTTTGTATAAATTATAAATAAATTCTAAATTCTAAATAACATTAAAGTATTTTGATAATATTGGTTTTATGAATGGGTTTCCACTTCAATTAAGCAAAATTACGCGCTTTTCCTCAAAAGCCATTCCCTTTGGAGACGGTAGAAAGCTTTCGGGTGAAAATAGAATTTTTTCTTTCTCAATCGACACACAAGGAATTAGCACGGAATTAAGGAATTGATTATGCATTTTAATTTTTTAATCTGGTGTTTTTTCATTTATTAAAATATTAAAGTTTCACTTTTACAACTTAACTAACCAAACAAACAATAACTTACAAAAACTGTTTTGTGAAGAAGTGTGGATTAACTTTAAACAAAGAACACTGAGAGTAATATTGGACTGGGTTTAGGAAATTAAGAATACGATGATGACGTTTTGAAGAAGTGATTTCAAAATGGCGGCACGTGATGGTGCGATTGCCTATGCATTCTATGTAAAATTACTTTCAAAGTCAAAACGACAACGCACTCTGCTAGTTCAAATTTTTTGTCATAAACTTTGTGGTACCATAAAATGCGCATGATCACCCTTTGAGGTCGTGGATAAATTTCACTCCATCTTTTATTTTTTTAATGTAAATTTTACAGGTTTGTGGGGACTACGCAGAGTTTTTTAACCTGAAAAAGTTCATAGCTTTTTTTCTTAGGGGAGAATCTACCCCTGTTGACGAATCTTCTTGCTTTTTTTTTTTGCTTTTTTTTCTCTCTCTGTATATACGTAGGGGATAAGATAAAACATTTTAAACTTGATTCCATAATTTTTGCGGGATTTCTGCGTTTTATTTCTTAAAATTAGTAAACTGATTGAGAGCCAAATCTTGCAGTGGTCCCTGTTATGGAAATAAATCCCCTTGGACAGGGGATATGGGATTGATTTTCCTAATTAAATGTTTTTGCAGAGTATAATTAACTAATTAATTAATCAATCAATTAGTTTGTTAATCTTTCTGTAATATAATGGAATTTGCTTTTTGAATGTAGATTGATAAAGAAAAAGAAAAAATTGATGGTTATAGGTTGTCTGTTAGGCGAGGATTCAAAAGATTCCAACGCATGTCAAAATGTTTCTTTCATGTTCTTCCTTCTTCCTTCTCTGCTTTTGATGTGTTAAAAAACCAGAGTGATGAATGGAAACAAAGCTGAATCCTTCAGAGACATGTTCAACTACCCTTGATTTTTATTGTGGGTGAAATCACAAGAAAATGCTTCCTTTGCATGAAGAGTCACTTTAATAACTGCTTTTGTTCTCTTGTCATTATCTGCACGTCTCACTCTCACATGAAACACAAGACTTTTTTTTATGGACATGCATATGGCTGTGTCGTTGACTTCTCCTACTTTCTTCCATTTGCATGGAGGTTATCGATGTTGTCCCAAAAATGTCGCACAACACATGCCAAGTTGAAAAACAAGCCACATTTCCTGTCTTACAAACAAACAAAACTTGTGATTAATCAGTTTAACCAACATTATTCAATAATTATGGTGTTAATGACAGGTTCTACGCTTCGGAAGTCTTGTTGGCGCTTGAATATCTCCACATGTTAGGGATAATCTACCGCGACCTCAAGCCCGAAAACGTGTTGATAAGATCAGACGGCCACATCATGCTCACCGACTTCGATCTCTCGCTAAAATGCGACGATTCCTCATCAACGGCTCAGATTATCTCCGACCAAAACCCCCTTCCCCCGCGCAACGACTGCCACGTGGAAGGCGCGCGCGTGGCGTCGTCGTCGTCGTGCATAATCCCGAACTGCATAGTCCCGACGGCGTCGTGTTTCCAGCCAAAACGCAAGCGAAAGAAGAAGCAGAAGCTGCGTAGTGGGCCTGCGTTCGTGGCGGAGCCCATGAACGTTCGGTCGATGTCGTTCGTGGGGACCCACGAGTACTTGGCGCCGGAGATCGTGTCCGGCGAGGGCCACGGCAGTGCGGTGGACTGGTGGACTTTGGGGATATTTATGTTCGAACTGTTTTACGGCGTGACACCGTTCAAGGGCATGGACCACGAGCTGACCCTGGCGAACATTGTGGCTCGAGCCCTTGAGTTCCCGAAGGAACCGGCGTGTTCGGGCGCCATGAAGGACCTTATATCGCAGTTGCTTGTTAAGGACCCCGCCAAGCGGCTAGGGTCCCTCATGGGTGCTTCTGCGATCAAGCAACACTCTTTTTTTGACGGCGTTAATTGGGCGTTGCTGAGGTGTACCACTCCACCCTTTCTTCCTCCACCTAATGCTAAAGCTGTATATGATGATGATCATCACACTTCCCCTGACATTTTCGTTGATTCTTATTAATGGAAACACACCCTTTCACCCAACACAACACCTCCATTTTCCACATTCATCTTCTTCTTTTTTTTCCATTTTTTTACAACTAATTCCGGAAAATCGCCTTTTATGTAATATTACTACTAATAATAATATAAATATGTATATTCACAAGTATACTAAATCCTACAAATAATGGAATGTTTGGTATTTGAAGTTTTCTGTGCAATTCATAAGCACGTGTGATTAATGCAGAGTGAACATTGAATTATCCTATACAAATTATAGTTTAATATATCAGATTCAATCAGAGTTTTTTAAGAAAGCATCTGAAGAATTTATATAACTTAAGTATATCTAAAACTTTTTAATAAGAGATAGTAAAGATAGAAAAAAAGGTTAAATTGTATTTTTGTGATTATATTTTTTGTTCTTTGAAAATATGTTTCAATAAAGAGAAACAGAGACTAATGTGGATGAGTGTTATTTTCCAGAAATCAAGTACATAATGTTTTTAAAGTGAGAAGTGATTTTTTTTATTATATTTTTTTTATTAACAATAAACAGACTTTAAAAGACATCTCGTATAGTATTAATGAAGACAGAGATATTTACACTTTAATTTGTAAACTTATTATTTTATTTTGGTCGACAGATACTCGTAACTTTTTTATTTCAAATTAATTTAGTTTACTTTCAACTATATATTTTTCTTTTTCATTATAGGAAATAATTATGTCCTTTAAACATAAACAGAAACTATGAAAAGGTAACTAATTGCAGACACCAGTCAACAACAGATACTAGTTATAATTATTCACCATTGCAGATTTAAGTAACTATTAGATCATCATGTAAACAGGTTATCCAATAGAATTAACTAATCAATTACCTAAACTTTTTAAAGTAAGACTCTCATCAAGATATGTGAATCACCGGTGGTTGATGTTTGGGGCCACACAGCCACCTTGTGTGGCGGCTTGATTATAGATGATTGGGTAAGATTTTGGTGAGTTCTGATTTTCTAAAAATATACTGTATTGATATTTTAAATATTTTTTTAATATATTTTAAAACATCAAAATTAGTAGTAATTGATGTATTATAAAAACAACAATACAAAAAAATCCAGCAAAGAATTCAAATTCAATTTTGGTTTGCCATAATTCCTCTTTTCCCTCCAAAAACTTTAATAGAAAAAGATAAAACTTAAAAAAAGTTACATCAATACTTTTTCCCATTTGATTCTTACCAAACACAATGAAAAACAATTATGGCATGTTCATGGAGCATTACACATGAAAATGGTCCTCAACAAGCACATTTATGGTTTTGATATGAGAATGGTCCCTGAATAATAACATCCCCAACTATTTATGCAGAAGTAAATTCTAACTGCCACAGAATTTAAAATCAAACTAAGCTATTTTCCCTACCTTGTCACAGGTTTGTCATAATTACTTCTCAACATTACTTTTAACTATATACAACTAGAGAAATTTAATGTATTTCAATGTTCATCCAAATGCATTTAATTTTCACTTGTCCGCACTTTACTCCAAACATCATGTAGTAAATAAATTGCAGTCATTTACGAAGCCATAAATGTGAATCTTAAGTAGACACTGCATGGAGGTGGAACAGTGCCCAAATAAAACAAATCCAGTACCTATTAAGAATTTTTAGCTTGAATGCAAGTGTTGAAGGAAATGAGTTTTTACTATGTGAAGATTAATTTAACAGATTTTAAACTTTAACGGTTTCATCTAATGCAGGGACTGATTTGCACTGTTGATTTCTGAGTTGTTCATATTATGGCTTTCTGCAGGACCATTTTGTTTCATCGTTTCTCAGTTAATGTATTCCATGGAAACATAAACCAGCAACAAATACTTTTTTCTAAATAATGTAATAGTAATATAAGATTTGTTAATTAGTAAGTTGACGCACCTATGAAGTCCGGACACACCTGACCCGTGTCCGATACTTCTCAGACATCGACACTCGTATAATATGTATTAGTAAAATTTTCAATTTGAAAGACATTTTTTTTGTCTTTAACTTGATTTTGACATGACTCCAACATAATGTTAATAACTATAATTTCAATGATTTTCTAAAAAAATTCACAAACTTGTAAATTTATCACTTAAGTTTCTATTATGATTATAAAAATAAGAAAAAAAATTATATGATCACTGCTTTCCACTTCTTTATATATTAGATAGATAAATTAGATTCATTTTTGTGTTAGTCGAAGGTTTGAAACTAATATATATGCATTCGTGTTCTGTATCATATGTTTTTCAATTTAAATGTATATTCGTGTCCATGTGTATATCTATATCCGGGTTTCATAGGATGCTGCTACACGGTCTCACACAGGAAGAATAGTTTTAATATAAGCAGAAACTATGTGATATTTTCTTGTTAAATCCATATAATTCCTTAGCACATTCATACATTTTCTTACTCCACTAAGTTAAGTTTAATGACTTATTTCTCCCTCTGCTGTTGATTTTCTGGCACAAGAATTTGCTCAAATATCTGACTCTGGAGAGGTATTGTGCGAATGAAGAAATATGCAGATATTGATATCTGCATAAGTGCTATTCTGATTTCTTATAGTTCTGATATTTCTAATATTTCTGCACAATAGCATTATGCAGATCAAAAAATATGGAGATATTTCTGAGCATACTCCACAGGGAGCCTTGTGATTGAGATCATGGTATCAATCATATAACAATGTTTAAATTTTATTGGAAAATATTAACTATGGTTAGGATTCCAAGTGAGTCCGAGTATATTATTGAATAAAAGTAAATAAGATCAATAATATATAAATTATTTATTTTAGAATTTTGAGTTGAATGTAATATCCAAATATCTTATATTTTTTGCTTGTGGTTAATTGATATCAGAAATTTAAAGATTTTTGAATGAGATGAGAAATGCAACCGATGATGTTTTGAAAGCAAAATGGTTTGCAGTAGTAGTTTTCATGTGCTGGTTGTATACATAACAGTAGTATCGAGGATTTTGTTGTAATCATGGTCTTAACTTTATCATGTCTATAACATTAATAAAAGGTTTTTTATTGTGTTATTAAACACAAATTTTCGTTAAAATGAAACATGTTTTAGATTATTTCTTTCATTTTGTGAAATCGTGCTCTAATACATTTTTTTTTAATTATACAAACAAGTTATCTCTCTGTTTTGTTTTTTGTTTTTAACGAAACTCTTCATTTATGATTTCCGTTTTTAAATTGTTTTAAATTTCATTTTTCATTTTTTACAGAATTGGTTTCCTAAACAAAACAGTTTTATCAAAATTGGAAAATTAAATTTATGTTATGTTTTTAAATTGATTTATTGGATTTTCTTTATGAATTTAGATATAGATTTTAGGGGGGGGGGGGGGGGGGAGTTTTTTT
>Ga0214543_1005641_pt1 | contig 22815 bp, 18 predicted proteins | sample CNSS2metaG_FD_160094 | JGI IMG/M metagenome (GOLD analysis project Ga0214543, IMG submission 160094) | Root nodule microbial communities from cowpea collected in UCLA plant growth center, Los Angeles, California, USA - CNSS2 | ecosystem: Host-associated > Plants > Roots > Nodule | place: USA... | reverse complement strand
CAAGGAGGGGAGGATGATGAAGGATTGACCCCAACCAAGGATGGAGGCACATGCTTAAGAAGACTAAGCATGTTTAGAAAGGAAGTTCACTAATCCTTCATCCCTTTCATTTGTGTTTGTTATTTTTTATTCCCTAAGTTGACTTAGTTGAATCAACTTTAGTTGACTTGTTGACCTTTGACTAGGTTTGACTTGTTAACTATAGTTGACTTGACTTAAGCCAACATGCAAATCTATGTTTATTTGCTTTGTAGGTTAATTAGGAGTAATAAAGCAACGCTAGGTGGCGCATGGTGATTGAGGAGCATAAATGATGTGGAGGAGAGAGTAAGACAAAGACATAAAGCATAAAGTGAAAGGCATAAAGCAAGTGTACCAATGTACCTTTGGTCTCCTTTGTTTTTAGCACAGTTTGGCCACTTTTTGGAGAGATATGAGGCACCTTCTTTGTCTCCTTTTGTGCTAGAACGAAATTTGCCTTGCACACACCATAGTTAGCTCTTTTGTCTCTCATTTTTGTAACCTTATTTGACCTAGTTTCTAGAAGCTAGGGTTAGGTTTTTGTAGAGACATCCTTATGTCTCTTTTATTTGCTTAGAAGCCCCTAAACTCTTCTATATAAGGGGTGCTCCTAGACATGTAAAAGGGTTGAAGATTTTGATGTAAAAACACTCTTGTGTCTCAACCATTTGTGAGAGTTTCCTCCCTAGGAAGTGAATACTTTTGAGCCTTATCTTGCATAGCAAGTGGCGGCACACATCCACTCATCTTCAAGGTTTTCATGGCTTCTAGCCTAGCCTTGTAGTGGCGTGCTTCTCACATTTTTACCATTTCTTTCCTTTCCATTTTATGTTTTCTTCTTCTTTTAATTGTTCTTGGTTTTCTATAGTTTATGTGCTTTCCATTTCCTTTTTGTTTTGAATCAATCCATCATCTTCTTCTCTTGAGCTTTGTGAAAGGAACTTTCACATCTAGATAGCTTGCTATCTTAATGTCCAGTGGGGATTTCACTTAGCTTTCTTAATCAACTCACACCATATTCAATAATCTTAAAAAGAAAGAAGATAATCCTTCATTATTAAACCAACATGCTAATTGTATTTTTGTGTTGTTTTTAGGTAATTAAGAAGAAGTAGAGCATGGCTAGATGGTACATGATAATTGAAGCACTTGGATGATATGGAAGAGAGAGGAAAGCAAAAAGCATAAAGCAAAAGAAAAAGTATACATGTACCTTGTCTCCTTTTGCCTTTTTGGTTTTTTTTCCTTTGAAGGCTATTTGGTCTCCTTCCTCTTTTGGCCTAAAATCCTCATGGCAATGCATCCACCAATCATATTCACTCACTTAGCCGAGACTTCATTAGATTTAGGTTTCTAGGGTTTACTTGTTAGTCCATTCCATGTTTGTGTATTTGCTAAAGGACCCCTATGAACTCTTATTTAAAGGGTGCTCCTTGTCTTGTAATATGTACCTGAACAACGACCACTGAGCCAGACACAAATATGGTGTGCTCATTAGACTTCTCTCTATACACTATCAATGATCTATTCAAAGAAGAAATCATAAAAATGTGCACATGACTAGTCCACCAGTACTGCCTCAGTGTGTCTAGGTTATCTAATAACCTAAAAGGTAGGTTTGTCAAGGTCCTAGACGTCTGAGGGAAAAACAGAACAGCAAAAGATACAAGCCCATAAAGGCGACAAACATTTTGCACATTATCTACCTCACCAACCAAATCACGCATCCTTTCAATAATGTCACTCACCTTTATTTCCCTTGAAGGAAATAGCAAACCAACTTCCTCACACAACTCAATATAAAAAACAACATCATTACCCCCCAACACTTAAGCCTAAACATATGCTCACATCTAAACAACTTAACTTAACCAACTACTGCCTAACTTGGATGAATTCCCACCGACTCAAAACCTTTCTAAGCAACGCACAATTGATGTTAAGCTCTTTCTTTATCCTTAGGCATGATGAAAAAAGGGTCAATTCAAGTATGCTATGGTGACTATTGCTAAGTAAGGCGTTTGCTTCAACAATGTATTTGGTTTGGTAGCGGTGCTCAATGCAATCCTAAAAAAAATATATTTCAACTTACAATTAACACAAATGTCAGCAATGTAACAAATATACCAAATTTAATGCATATATACATTTATCATTTAAGTTACCTCTTTGTTATCACTCATAAATGCTTTTTTTGTGCTGCCGGATGCCTTTCCTCTATTGACATCCTTTTTCTTTGTGCTAACATATGCCTTTCCTCTATTGACATCCTCCTTCAATTTCTCTGATGACGAATTTCTTTTGCGTTTCCCAGCCATTTCGCTTTCAATAAAAACCAACTCAATAACACATAAGAAACAGCCAAAACCAAAACGCACTAACCAACGAAAATTAAAACCCAACAAGTAACCTCATTTCTTTCTTCTGAAACAGTAACCAAAGAACTCCAACATTGATATAAATCAACCCTAAACGAAATCAGAAATCCCTTTTCACAACAAAATTTCAAACTACATCACAACCCACCATGGCAACCAAACATAGAAATGTGGAATGAATCATTTACTTACCGCGCAAAAACTTCTTCAAAACACAAACCAAATGCATCTCCTCCAATAGTCACACCAGTAACAACACTAGTGACCCCAAAAAGGCTTATAGCATTGGGCCAACGCCTAGGCCCATTCCTTTTAATTTCTTTTAATTTCTTTTATTTTTAATTAAATAAAACTTGTTCTAATTGGGTTTGTTTTCTAAATGCAGCCTTTTATTTCCAAGCTGCCCATTGATATTGGGCCTACGACCCAATTCACCACACCAATGTGAACAATATTTTTTTCCTGAAAGTGGCATATTGAAGCCACGCGTGTGTATTTTTTCAGCCTGTATCCGAAGTTATTTGCTTTCACATGAAGCTTTACGCAGATCAACCAACATCCTTTCCGGATCAGTCTAATTGGGCCCAAGCCCAATTCTTCAACACATACGCGTAACCACACAAGAAAAACGCAACCCATTTTTTCACTCCCGCATGGCCTGCTATTCCATCCGCACCTTCACGCTTTTGCAGAATGAACCCAACACATGCTCATGGAGCGCCGTTAGGGTTCCTCGCGCGACCTCACTTCTCATTTCAACCTACCAGCCCAAATAATGTGCCCCATAGAAGCTCAAACCTGCATCATGCGTCTGCTAGGGTTCACAACATTGTTAGGGTTTTCTTTGCTTCAACCCGTGTTCCACTTTCCTTTGCCAGCTTTCCAAAACACGTGTCTCACACCTTCGGCCAGAGTCTGTAATGTCGTCAATACCCGAACCTTAGCCTAGGGTTCTTCTTTCTTCTCTCTCATCGTTAGGAACATGTTAGACGACGTTCCTCTCTTCCTTTTGTTTTTCGGTTGCCTCTCGTCTATAAAGGGCAAGCCATTTCGTTGTAAAGTTAACTTTGATGAATGTTAGTTCAGTTGAGATCACTCCCACCGTTCGTCTTAGCTCCCCTTTCCCTTTAGATGAGGATTTCTCCTCTTAGGGTTCCAAATACAGTGTGTGTGTGTGTGTGAGTTCAGTGTGAGAACGAGAGCGAATCAAACCATTTGAGAGTCTTCCGCTGCAATTCCTGTCGTTTCCACCAAACAAACGACTACCGGAGGTCGTTCCGACGATTTGCCATTGATTGGAGCCACATTCTCGCTGATTAACGGCGCTGATGGCCTCATCACAACACCAGTGCAAAAATGGCAGCTTTCAAACAGAAATCACAAGGTGAACATGATTCAGAACGGGATTTACCCACCCCCAGCTTCAACAACTCCGTCAACCCACACCTCCTCGACCAACGTAACTGTGGCAAAAAATGGAATGAAAGGAATCAAAACAGAATATGGGGTGTCAGCACAGGAGAAAGGAACGACCTTCAGCGGAAGAGGTTGGTGTTCAGAGAAAGAGGAAGAAGAATTGCCTATAACTACAATGCCAAGTGAGTTTTTCTGCAACACAACGTAACCACTGTATACTTTGCACAACAAAAATTAAACCTCCATTCTCTTGCGCTTCGTTCAAACACGTGCTTATGTGATTTTTTTTTAAAAATAATTAATCTCTCACTACCTGACGTGGTAGTGAGAGAAGTTGTCAAATGTGGGATGTTAAAATATCATTTCTCTTATATAAATATTCGCTATTGGTTAAAGATATTGTAAAATACTTATATTTTATATGTTACGTATGATATAGATTAATTTGCATGAGTAACACTATAAACAGGGTGGAGATTATTATTATATTTGAAAAAAAATACAAAGGAAGAAAAATTGAATACATTGAATTTTAATTAAATATGGTTAAAGAAAAGTTGCCATTTTATTCATCGTTTTTGCATTTATGTTTGGATGGTTTTTATTCGTACTGGAAATCGTAACATGTTTTGTACATATGTATTTATAAAGTACAATTCATGATTTTTTTTATTACTTATTGTTAAATGTGTGATGGTTTATAATGTCGTAGTGAGATTAAAATTAATTACATGTGCATGATTTGGGATTGGAATGAGTAGATAGTTGTCTCTATTTCAAAAATAGATTGTGGTGTTTTGAAACTAAAGAGTTGTTGCTTCTTTAAAAGTAAAACATTGTTGCTGGTTTACAAATAGATTGTTGTTGTTGTATTAAAACTAAAATATTGTTGCTCCTGGTTTAGAAATAGATTGTTGTCGCTATTTTAAAACTAGAATTTTATTGTTGTTTTGAAAACTAGAATTTTGTTGTTGTTTTTTTAAACGGTGTTGCTGGTTTAAAACTGCTATTGTTTCTGTATTATTTAGTGTAAAATTAAGTTATATGTTAAAATAGTGTAAGGAACAAGAATGCTTGTGTTATGACATGACGATAATGAGGTCTAATATACATGTGTATACATATGTGATGGGACAATATGAATTCTTTGACAACCGTAAAGTCAAGATGGTTCTTTTACCTAGTGCAACAAGGTCGTATCCACAAGGATTTGTTAACCAGATCAATACTCTATAATTTGACTCAAAGTTTGGTAATGGAATAGTGGCACTATATTTGGTTTTTGTTCCTACGAAAAAAATAACAAGATATCAGGGAGCACAAATCAAATCTTACCCGATCCTTGACTCCTTGGGATGGCTACTCCTCTACTCTTTGGTTTGGGTGTGTCCTCTACTCCTCTACACCACCAATGATTCCGCATGACCAATAACACCAACACACACAGCCCATTCTTTCTACATCACCAGCCTCCTGAGAGGGCTGCGCCCCGTTAGGGTTTTGTCTTCACGCCCACCAAAATCCGTATGAATCCAACCCACACCTGCATTTCCATTCGTGCAGCTGAGATCGCCTTTCTCTTCAGTATCTTCAGCATCGTGAACCAACGTATCACGTGTAGCAACCCAACCTACGGTTTTTGTTCACGTTTTCCATCCTTAGTCGTTAGGGTTCTGTTTAGGCAACAACTATTCTTGCCGTTAGGATGTTGTTAGACGGCCTTCATCTTCTTTTGTTCGCTCTCTCCTAGTTGCCTTTAATTCTATAAAAGGGCATACCATTTCTGCGTAAATCTAGCTTTGATGAATGAGATATTCGGTAGAGATCACTCCCACCGTTCATCAGCTCACCCAAACCCTAGATTAGGTTTTGGCCTCTTAGGGTTTACCAATCCAGAGAGAAACCAGAGCGAACCGAGTGAAAACCTTCACAATCGACCATTTAGCTGCGTTTCCCTCACTTTATGCGAGATTCAATCGGTGGAACGCCCATTGGAGAACTTTTTCCAGCGAGTACCGCGACGGAGGAGCCTCATCATATGTGATGTTGATTAGGACATTGAGATTAAACTTGGCTTCTTAAATTCAATTGTACTACCCTTTAATTATCTATATATTATGTTTTTTATCTTAGTGTTTATGGAAATACACTTACTTGAAGAACTAACTACATGTTTGTGCATTATAAGTTAGGGTTGTCAGACGTAGGATTTGTAACACCCCTAAGGAGTATTACTTTTAAATAATTATAGATGAATAAATAAAAGGAAATAAAACACAATAATATTAATAAAACCTCATTTATAATCTCATGTTCCCAAAACACGGGAAAATTAAAACCATAACATCGTATACTTAAAAAAAAATCCAAGGATAACAATTATTACAACCCATAAAATGATGAAATACAAACTGTTTGAAAACAAGAAAACATCCAATTAATAAAGTCTTCAAATCCCTATATAGTCCTGCTCTCTGTACTCATACATCTCTTGGCTCGCCTGTCAAGTTATTCGATCATCGCCACACACAAACAGATAGGGTGAGCTATGCAAACACACACACACACACACATACATATATATATATATATATATATATATATATATATATATATATATATATATATATATATATATATATAAATATAACACCCATCCCATTAGAACTCTATTGCCTGACGGCTCGCCCCGCGCCGCTAAGCGCCATACCAGTAGCGCAATGCTACTGGTTTTTGGCACTTTTCACAGATTTTAAGAGGACTCAAACTTGCAATGCAGCTTTCACACATCAATCATAGCATTTAGAACATAACACGACAACCATACTACATATATACAATTATTTCACGCCCAAACAAGTAATTTCAATTCCTTAGCATACTTTAGTATATTCACCAATTTAGACAATTCACAATTGCCCCAATACAATTTCTTTTACAATTTACAGTACCCTTCTCAAATTTCATTTACCCCTAAGTCATACTGCAAAATGATCTTTAGTGCACCTACACATAAAAAAGTTAACCCCCACCCAATTCTAAATTGGAAAACCTCGACCGCTAATCCAATTCGCACAGAAAATCACTCGCGACTCCCCAAGAACACAACTCGTAAAAACATCGCAAAGAACACTCGGCTTTGATGTGTCGTCGGGCGGCAACCTAAGTGTCGCTAGGCGGTTCGTGCCAATTTTGGGTTCTACCACATATTTCCGTATCCAGCAATATTCACAAACACCAAAATCTTAGTCCACATTCGAACTGGCAAGCTTTCAAGTGCACCCAACATCCAGTTTTCATAACCAAATCATATTAATGTCAATTTCACACCAACAATGCAACAATCACACGAATCATCCATGTTTTTAATCCCCATCCCACACGAACCCTGAATTACTAATTCAAGCAAAGGTTCATGCCGCGTTCCACAATTAAGCCTATACAGATAACAATTCATTATATCAATTATTCTCATATAATAAGAATCACTCCCCAAACATCTCCACATCACGGAAATACCAAAATCCGAGAGAACTGGACAAACCAGTTCATGTCGCCCGGCAGGCAACACATAGCCGCCAGGCAGTGTATAGCAGGAAACCCAGAAAATTGCTCTGGAGGTATGAGTCGCCTGGCGGGACTTCAACGCCGCCAGGCGGTTCCTGGAAATTTCAAGAAACGCGATAGAATTCAACGAAATTCCAATTTACACGGTCCATGTCATCCAGAATAACACGAAAACATATAAATGACATACAACACACAAAATTAACTCCCCTAACCTGGTTTCCTCGCTTAAAATTGGACTCCTTGAAAGCTTCCAATGATCACCAATGGCTTCCTCTTGACTTATTCTCCTAATTCAGCTCCCCTATCACATCAGAACACACGTTTCTCTCTGAATTCTTGCTCCTCACATTACCCTCTCCAATGCCAGCCAACAAAACCCTCCTTTTTACCATTAATAGGCCTTATAATGGAGGCTTAATGATGATTAATTGTCAAAAACGCAAATGAGGATTAATGGTAATGTTAATTACCATTCAATTGCTTAATGCCTTCTATTTTTCAACCATCCTTGGCTGCTAGGTCTGCCAGGGTTTCCTTTAACCCTTCAAATTCAAGCCAAAACTAAAAATAGCAAAAATAGAGTTTAATTTGGGTTCTCCAAGATTTGAACTCATACCATGCCAAATGTCAAATCAACGCATAACCATTCAAGCAATTCATGTTTCGTGCTAATTAATATGATTCAATTATTATAACATTTCCCGACATCAAACATATGTTAAAATAATACTAAATTTAGTAACACACAAATGACAAACATAAGACTCGGACCCAAGTCCTCTCACACAAACAAAGTACTCTCAACCACTTGAGCTAGTACTATTTCACGTCATAACATTTCGCATTTAATGCCCTAAGCACTTCTACTACTCACATTTATTAAATAATCATTTAATTAATTATTTAAATCTCTCGGGTCTTACAGGATTTCCAATCCAGGTGAAGGAACTCTTGCTATGAGAGCAAGACTGTTTAAACCAACTGATCCACATATCCATGTTTGGTATATGCCAAGGGTTAGGAGACTTGATTGGATCTAAACACTATACCAAATGTCTTTGCATCTAGTGTTGATGAGGTGTGATGATTGGCCAAATCACCACGGGGTGAAATACAAATCAAGTAACCAACACGTAAAACAAGGACAAAATATATATATATATATATATATATATATATATATATATATATATATATATATATATATATATATATATACGCACACACACACACATTTTGACGGATTACTGACATATGCATATGTTGAATTTATCGATGGACAACATCCATCGATAACGTACATGATGAAATTGTTGGATGTGTTTATTGATGGATTTACCGATGGATGTTCACTTGTTTATTTACCGACAGATCTGGGCCGTCAGTAATGTCTTTCTTTTAGTACTCCGACGGATTTATCGACGGATCTACATCGTCGGTAATGTCATCAATGAAATCAGAATTAAGAATTGGGATTCCCTCTTTCCAGTTTTATTTTCTAATTCTCTTCTCAGTTCTCTCTTCTTTGTTCTCTTCACGCCCACGAAAATGAAACCCACTGCCCATTGTGCCCATCAACTACCGTGTCATCTCTAGTCCCTAGCGAGATCGATCGGAGCCATGGCTGCCTTCCACCGTCATCTGTCGTGAGGTTCGTCGCCTGAGTCTCACTACGGAAGCTTGCCATCGTGGGAAGCAGAAGTTTGAGTTCTATCATGGAGGGATGCATCGTCGAGGAGGAGCTCTTCCACTATCACTGCCACACCGTCGAGGAGGAGAGGTACAAATTGCTTCAATTTATACCTAAACAGTGAAATCGGTTCAATTTCTCTCTATACTGCTATCTTGGTTTGAATTAATTAGTGTGTTGGTATGAATTGATTGTTGTGTTGGTATGAATTGACTGTTGTATGAAGAAATTATGTTGAACCTTACTCGTATCAAGAAAAACTTGTCTCATGTGCATTGTGTGTTTTGTTTTTTTAAAAGTTTTGTACGTATTGAAGATAAAAAATTGATCTAGCACAACACTGATGTAGTCGATATCTTGTGCTTGTTGGACTTTAAACGGACTTGTTGGACTCCTAAAATAGCTACAAGACTATCAAGTATCCTTTCTTTAGTTCTTTCAAAGGAAAAGTCTAAAAAGATAGCAAATCCCACACTAACTAGTGGATTCAATGAACTAATACCAAATTATAAGATGAAACCAGAGTTCATCTCAATGATGGTTGTTATTGTGCTTATCAAGACACTCATTATTGGACTGTCATCAGTGTCCAATCTTGCAAACCACAATTTTAGATGTGTATTATGGGCGCAAGGAAGTGTTTTAGAAATCAATATTAATTAGCAATATAGCCGCAATACTCCCAAATAAGTGCATCAGCTATGGTGCTGCCAAATGTTATGTTTTAGGTCCCTCTCAAGTGCTAGCCAACTGTCTTAGATGCTAAGTCATCTTGTGACTATTGGAGATCCTCACTTTCCAACTTTCAATGTCCATTCAGCATCCAATTCACCTCTTATCATTCCAACGTGGCTGGTCCTTCATATGGCAGCAACAAGCAAGGTTCCAACAACAACATTAGGTCCTTCATATGGTTGGTCCTCTTAATTCAACCTCTCATTCTCCAACACAACACTTTAAACTGGTAGCAAATTTTTAAAAACTAAGAATTAGTAGTCTAAAAACCACTAAAAACATGCAAATTGCTTGGAAAAATTGTAAGATTTTGAGTGTTATCATATAGTTGTGCTATTTGTAGTAGCTTTTTTATTTCTATTTTTATGCAATAATGAAAATTTATTGGTTATTCTAACCAATGTATTATTGTTATTCTTTCTATATATACACTTGCATTTGTGCTCACTTTTCCTTGCACTAGATGAACTAGATGCTCACTTTTTAAGTGTTGTAAATACCTTGAACACATTTCAATATGATGAAATGTGTAGAATAAATAGTGAGCACCCTCCAACAATCATAGGTTCATGAAATCACTATCCAAACCCCACTTTCAAGTAGGAAAACTAAGCCAATCATGCACATGCTTGTGTGATCAGGGGTCAAAACGTGTAGCAATGTGCAAATGCATAATTTTACCATCTAGACATGGTTAGTATGATGCTAATGAGTTACTAAAACAGTGAATTTTCCTAAAGAACTAGTGGAGAATAAAAATCGTAATTCTAGGTAGTCTAGAAAACCTAAAATGAGCATATCACACTCAAAACTTGTACAATGCTTGGAATGAGATAATTGATGGCTCAAACATGTTTCAATTCACTAACCCAAGATGTTAGGATGATCAAACCTTGAGTTGGAGCTTTGATTTGAAAAGTCAACCTTTGGGTCAACTCTCCATCAAAAGTGACTTATAGAGTGGTTGAAATCTGAACCTTTGCTGAATTTTTAAGTTTAGCAACCTCTAATCACTTTTAATTTGTTCAATTTGAGTTGCTAAGGTGCACCAAAATTACACAATACAAGTTAGTGTGTTAGTTCCCTATGTACAAGAAAAATATGCTAAACTAAGCTAACTAGTTAGTCCCAAACTAATAAAAAGCATATTAAGGGTTTGTTTTTAGTAAATGGAAAGCAAAATGTAATCTAAAATGATTCAATAATAGTAATGAAACAATGCAAAACAGAAAACACATATCACACTCTCATCTCATTTACATTTATTTGAACTATCATTCAACAATGTAGATAGAACATTATCACATACATTTTTTTTTCAATATACATAACATCCAAATTGTGATGTAGTAAGTTATACCCAATAAGGAAGTTCATAAAATATACTCTTTTTTCACCATTGTTGAGTGTCTAACTTGACATGATTAACTTCTTGTTGTCTTTTGGCCCGTTCTTTAAGTAATAGTTCTTTCCCAAATTCAACATTAAGATTTTGAACTTGTTGTAACACATTATATCTCGAAACCGCCAAGGGTGGATTTCTATTTTCTATAGTTCGATCAAATCTCATTCAAGCCAGTCTAAATCTATGTCTTCCATCTAACCAACGACAATGATTCATGAAACAAAGTTTGCCACCTTTAATAAGTTTCTTAGGAGTTGTGTTAAAGTTACATCTAGGACATGCCAACCTAGTATGTGTCTTCCATCTAGATAAGGTTCCAAGACTCGGAAAAGCACTAATAGTCCACAATATAGCTTAATGCATATCAAACACTTTATTTCCATATGAATCAAAAGTTTTGATAGCAATACTCCATAGCTCTTTCAAGTTTTCTATTAGTGGATGTAAATATACATCAATATCATTTCTTGGAGCTTTCTTTCCAAGAATGATCATGGAGAGAATGAATGAACTTTGTTTCATACACATTTAAGGTGGAAGGTTGTACGATATGAGTACAATTGGCCAAATACTATGGCTAGTACTTATATTACCATATGGATTAAACCCATAAGTAGACAAACCAAATCTCACATTTCGAGGGTTTGAGGCAAATTTAGGATGCTTAAAGTCAAATGTTTTCCATGCTTTAGAATCTCTTGGATGCCTTAAGATGACTTCATTTGTACTTCCCGATTCATGCTATCACATATGCTCAACTATTTTGGAGGACATAAACATCCTTTTTAAGCGTGGCTTCAAAGGAAAATACCTTAATACTTTTGCAGGAATCTTTTTTCTTTTACTACTTGTAGCACTAATTGTACCTTTTCTTTTTGCCTTCCATCTAGACACTTTACATTTGTTACAAAAGTACAACATGCAATCATTCAAATACGCATTGATTTTGGTGTAATGAAGACCAAGCTTGTTAATTATTTTCATTGCCTCACAGAATAAGTGTGGAGTTTTAGCATGTTCAAAGACATCATGGACATTCCCTTGTCACTTATTTTGCAAAGACATTTGATGTGATACAACTTGATCAAGAATGAAAGTTTAGAACATTTATCACACCCTTTACATAAACTCTTTTGACCATCTTGCATTAACTCAACAAAATCTCCTATATTTCATTCACGACATGGCTTGACTCTGGACCCATTTCCTTATCGTCCACTGTGTCATTGTTATATTGATGATACATGTAAAACCCGAGAAATTTAAATAATTAAATAAATAATTATTTAATAAATGTGGATAGGAGGAGCATTTATGGCATTTAAAGTGGATGGTTATGACGTGGAAAAGTACTAGCTCAAATGGTTGAGAGCACTTGTTTGTGTGAGAGGGCTAAGGTTCAAGTCCTATTTATGCCAAATTGTGTGTTAATTTAATGCCTTGTTCTCTTGGTAATATATTTTATCTTGGTGCGTGATATTAAATTCCTAAAGGTGTAGGAATTATCACGAAACAGGAATTGTTTGAATTGGTTGTGCATTTGCTTTACAATGGAAATGGTTGTGTGTTCAAACCTTTCTAAGAACGATTTAAGTTTTCTTTTTGGCCAAATTTCTTTTTGGCATGAATAAGAAGGGTCAACAAACCCTAGTCGTCAGAGGGAGCAGCCGGAAGGTCTGTAAAACCATCAAGTTAATGAGGATTGATGGCTAATAAGCCTTGCAATAATTATTTTCAATTTTTTAATTAATTTAATTAAAATAGAAGTGAAAAAGAGAGAGGGAGAGGAAATAGTCTGGAAAAGTGCAGAGGAATTAGGTGTGAGAGTGGAGAAGTTTTGGGTGCGTGGAGAAGGCAAAGAGGAGGATAATTGTTGTTGTTCTTAGAAGCAAAGGGAAGAAGGAGTATGAAAGAAGAGTAAGGATTTCAATTGGAGCAAGGATTCCAGGTAAGGGGAGTTGTTCTTGTGTTTTTTTAATTCGTGTATGAATGATTATGCTTTGCCATGTACCATTACATGAAATCCCACCCCCTTGATGCTATTTTTCGTAGTTTTTGGGTTTCTCCCCAAAAACCGTCTGGCGGTAACGACCAAGCCGCCAGACAACACATCAATTTTGGCCCATTTTCTGGGTTCTTCTATGAACTGCCTCGCAATCATGAACTACCGCCAGGCGGTGCAACACTGTCTACGATTGTTTTGTGTTGTTTGATGCAGGAGTTCTTGCGACTTCTGGAATTTTATGCTTGTATATTGTGTTGATGCATAAATGCTATAAATTGAATGGAATTGGGTTGTATAATAAATCTTTCGAGCAACGGTAAGTGAGTGATCATTGAATTATGAGAGAGCTTGAAAGAGGGGTATTAGGAACCTGATTTCAGTGTATCATTGGTAGTAATTGGATGGCAGTAATTGCACAATTCGGGTGTTGTTTTGGTTCCACAAAGACTTCCCCTCTTGCCTCTCTTCAAGCACACATACCAGCGCTCCTTAGACTCGTCTAGGCGTCCAGAACACACTCTTCAAAGTTCTCACCCTATGGAAGTCTCAAAACTCACTCTTTTCCTCTCACCAATGCTCATTACTACAACTTAATTAAGCTTAATGTTGGTAAAACGAAAATTACATTAAACTACACTTAATTGCCATTCAATGGTTATTCCATGAAAGTTTTCTCAACCTTCCTAGCTACCCTTTGATGGCTAGGTTTGTCTGGCCCTTCACCTTCATGCCAAAAAGAATTTTAGCAAAAAGAAAGCTTAATTCATGTTTACCAAGGTTCGAACACACAACCATACAAATGTCAAGTTAATGTACAACCATTCAACAAATTCATGTTTCGTGATAATTTCTATAATTCTAGGATTATATTATCACTCATCATGATCAAGCATATTATGATTAAAATAATAACGATTAAAATAACTCACAAATGGCATACACAAGACTCAAACTCAAGTCCCCCCAACATAATCAAGTACTCTCAACCACTTGAGCTAGTACTATTCCACGTCATACAAGTAAGCATTAATTGTCGTAAAGGCTCCCATTACCCACATTTATTAATTAATTATTTATTTAATTAAATTTCTTGGGTCTTATAGCTGTGTTATGCTTGATTGAATGGAATTGTTGGTACTTAAGTGTTGGCACTCACTCATTTGGGATGAATACTGTTTTGAGATGCATGTATGTCATTGTATGATGAATGCTTGTAGACTTATGTGATTATGTGAACTATAGTACTAATGTATGGGATGGTATGATGTGATGAGGTGTGGCATGAATGTGTGTGCATATGTATTAAGATAGCATGAACTCTCTGTTAGCTATAAAACCATGATGGTTTCTCTACCTAGAGGACTTTGTTGAGTCATGGTAAATGGGTTTCGTTTCTTTGTAAGTCTTTAGCATGAGCTTAGCAAGAGTGCTCCACCCAAGGCTTTGTCAAGCGAGTGGAGTTGTTGCTAGTAAGTTTATGGAAAGCAGGGGAAGGGACTTTTCCAAGAGGCGTTGGTGCGCAGGAAATGTATATTGCTTGGCCTTGAGAGAATGTCATACTGTCACCATTACTTGATGGTAATATTCTGGTGAGTTCAAGTTGTGGTGTTGAGAACATGTGTTAGTGGATTTTTTTTATGAATGAGTTATGTTACATTTATTTATGCTGTGAGTTACATATTAATATGCCTGTTATGTGATGTGATACATGGTTAGCTCACCCTTACATGTTTGTGGATGTGGTTTCCACCTGCAATGATCGTATGACTTGCGTTATACGGGACTAGATGTTGATGCATATACTATTGGAGAAGCTTAGTTGTGAGGAGTTCGTGTGGAAGCTTTGGGAAGTTTTATTTTGACCTTTAAAAGGGTTCTTTTGAAATAAAATGTAATAGTGTAATGGTTTTGAGTTTTCACTATAAGGATTTGATATTAAACTTCATCGAACGATTTAAGTTAATTGATTATATGAACGATGTTAGAATCTTAATTAATAAAGAGGTTTGGATGAATCTTTTATCAGGTGTTGTTTAAGATAGAAACAATTGTGAAAATTCCTATCTTATACGATGGTATCAAAGGTTGTACTTCACGTTTTAAAGAAAAAATCTTACACGTGACATCTCGAAAGGGGTGTTACAGCACCCGTATTAGAACCGCTAACAGATATACCTAGTACTCGAACCTTTCAAGCTCCTAGCAAGAGTTCTGGAGAATTAAATGGTGCAAGTAATTTTTCTTGATTGGATTTGTAAAGTGGTTATAATCAAGTAAGAATGGTAGATGCTAATATTCATAAAAAACCTTCAAAACTCATAATGGCCATTACAAATGGTTTGTTTTACCTTTTGGGTTACATAATGCACTAGCCATATTACAAAATTTGATGAATTACATATTTAGGGAACATCTATGAAATTCATTGTAGTATTATTTTTTTGTGATATCTTGTTTTATAGAAAAACATGGTATGATCGTTTACATTGTTGACATCTAACCATTCAGCTAGAACAACTACATAATCTGGTTCTCAACTTTAAGAAGTGTAATATTGGCAAAAATAAAATTGATTAAATTTAGGTAATTTGATTTCTTCTAAAAAGGTGCAACCTGATCCTGGAAAAGTAAGGCCATTTTGGGTCATTCTAGTTTTACCACATATTTATCAACAATAATGTTAAAATTGCTCAATCCTTGAGTCAACTTCTGTAGAAAGACATTGAATTCAAATGGGATGTTGGGGAAGAAACAACTTCTGACAAACTAAAGAGGCCTTAATTTCCATTCTTGTCTTGGCCTTAACGAATTTTAGTGAAGTCTTCACAATAAAAAGCATATGCTTCAAAGTTAGGTATTGGTGTGGTTCTTCTTCAAAAAGTTCGTGCAATAACTAATATTAGCAAAGCTATGGGTCCAAAATATCAATTACTTTCAGCATATGAAAAAGAGTTTTATGTGATATTATTTGCAATGGAGAAGGGGCAATATTACTTTTTGGGACATAATTTTATAATAAAAAACTGGCCAGAAAGCCTTGAAACATTTGTTGGCGCAATCTCCAACAACTTTAATGCAAAATTGGGAACTAAAGAAATTAATGGGTTTGGATTTTAACATTGAGTATAAGAAAGGGAAAGGATAATAGAATGGCTTTTGTTTTGTCGAGGAAACCACATACAGGGAGTTTAGCTGCAATTTTTCATAATGCTTTTAAATTTCTTATAGGCTCAAGACTCGTGGAAATATGATCCAAAATTATAGAAAATTGTGGGTAAGTTTTGGCTACACAAGGGAGCTTACAAACATTACACTTTGATGGTTTCATTTTGAGGAGGAATGGAAAGATGGTTATTGTAGACAATGTAGCCATAAGACATAAAATATTGCAACATTTTCATAACACAAAGATAACATTTTAATAGTGCTTTTTGGAATGAGTTAATGAAGTTTCATTCGACCCATCTATTGAAATTCATTTCTTTTCACCCTTAACCTTATGGCCAAAAGAAAGCTGCTACAAAGTTTTAGATGGTTACCTATGTTTTATTACTAGGTATTTATCGATAAAATGGGTTTACCATTTTTTTCAGTTGAATTATGGTACAATAGTAAATCCACACAATAATCTAGATGCCACCATTTGAGGCATCATACGGTGATGGCCTTTCTCCTAACTCCTTGAAGACTTGAATACATCAATCCATGACTCACCATGAAGCAATGAAGGACCTTCCAAGAAGCGTTACAAGAAGCATGACTAGAATGGAAGCCTCTGACCCTTCTTCTTCTTTCTTATTTTCTATTACTTTATGTTCACTTTCTCTAAGTTGACTTTTGTTGACTTGACTATGGTTGACTTGTTGACCATAGTTAACCTGACTTAAGTTGACGATTTGATTCTTTTTGCTTGTTTTTTTTTTCATAGGATAAGCTTATGCTAATTAGGACGAAGATAACACTACTTGGAGTGGAGAAGAACCTTGGCCTTGCAAAAAAACATGGCATGCGCATTTGGAGAGTGGTGGAGAGCCATGTTGACCTTCTAGAAGAGAGATCAATGCCACACAAAGGAGGAGGCTTAGTGACCAAGCTAGGTCACCCTTCACACCAAAGTTGTCACCTTTTGACCTAGTTTCTAGTAGCCTTCTTTTTCTTTTTGTAGACCTTCTAGAAGAGACCCCTTACCATCACCTATTTAAGGGGTTCTTCGAGACTTGTAAAATGGTTAAACATTTTTAAAGTAAAGTTACTCTCTTAGTTTGACCTTGTGAGATGCTCTCCTTGGAGTGTGTTCTTCACTAGCCTTATCTTGAGCTAGCAACTCAAGTGGTAGCATCACCCACTCATCGTGGGTTGGTTTCCTTTATACCCCTTTAGTGACATGCCATCACTTGAGCTTCCCCTCCCCTTTCATATCTTCCACATTTTACTTCATCTTTGCTTCATTTTTGTTACTTACTTGCTTATATGTTTCAGTTTTCATGTTTCTATCTTCATCTTGTTTTCATTTTAGTTTAATTAAATCTCTTATCCTCTATAGAGCTCATTGAAGTGAACCATCACATCCAAATAACTTTGGTTATCTTAATGTTCAATGGGGATCTTCATTGGGTTTTCTTAATCACCATAAACACCATAATCTTTAAAATACAAAATAGGTCTTTATCATCAATGCAAGATGGAGTCTCCATCGATGAATTAAGGTTGCGGAAGCTATGAATGAGGAAAGAGAAGTGTTTTAGTTTGGCTAGGGTAAGGGTTCTTAGACAGGTAAGGCCAATTCCTATGGAAGGAAGGTATAGTAGACTATAAAGAAGGCTACTCTCAAGTGAGCCCAAAGAATAACTTGTGCAACAATTTTGGCAGCAAATCAATACTCAAATTCATGTTTAAAATACAAGAGGTGAATGTCATGATTTATAGGCCAAGAAACCTTACAATAGTATCCAAAATAGAAAGTCAAAATTTAAATTCTAGAATTTGAATTTTGGAGCCAAGTGAGACATGCTTAAGGTGTGACTTGCCACTTAAGCACTCACACTCTCCTTGCCTTTGTGCATTCAAGGAGGAGGTCTGAAGGAAAGTTTGCACACCTCTAGGTTTAAAAAACCTAATTTTAGGCGACACTACATGGCCTAAAGCTAGGCCCATCCCCTTCTAGAACAAACTAGACTACTAGGCTCAAGCCCAAACTATGGCTAAAATACAAGGTCCAAATAAAATTTTGTGTTGTTAGGTCTATAATATAAAGCCGAAAGATATTACTATTGTAATATTTACAGAAGAATCCTAGACTAGATCTTCATATCTTCCTTAGCCTATATCAACATCAACTTGGGCTTGCTTAGCTTCGGTGAAGCCCAATCTTCTTAGATCCTCCCTACCATTGCTCTGCCAGTTGGTCTCGTAGTTAGGGGTTTGACATTATACGGTTATCCTCCTTCAATGCCAAATGTGACTATGCAGGCAAATTCTCTAATGGAAGTAATTGATTATACCATGAAGATAAGAGAACAAATTGCCAAACTTTTTATATTTAATTTACAAAAACGTGTCGGCAAAGAATTTCAAGTGGAAGACTTAGTCTATTGTTAGCACTCCATTTTTCAGTATATTTCCTTTTTAAAAGTTTTCTTTTAGTTTAAATAAATGTGTTTTCATCTTTAATTAATTAGTTTTTGTTGACAGTTTAGAAAAATTGAGATTTCGTAAAAATGTGTTAAAAAGGTTAATTTTAATAGAGTCTTTGTTGCATTTAGTTTTGTTCCTTGACAATTCCCCTTTTTAGAATAAATTTGCTTTGTTTGTCAGGAAGTCCTTTATTTTTGCTTAATTGCATGTGAGCCCTTAACTCTAATTTGTGCTTAATTATAGATGAGCCCCTGCTATAGCACCTCAATTTTTGAATGTCATGGAAAGTTAAAAAATGAACGTGTTTGGTGGAAAAGAATTATCATTGTAAATGTACTATTAAAAAAACATTTCGTTTGATTTAAATTACGTAGTTCAAAATGTCAATTGTCAAAAAACAAATCCAAAAAAAAATTGCGAAAAGAAAATTACATAGTCTTTAGTATCTGATTTAAAACAACTAAATAAATTGTGAGAACTCCTGAGTTCACCCCAACCTCTCATGCATTGTCATCTGCTCACGTATAACACACACGATATACGATCATCGCACACACAACAAACACACAAAAAACCAAATAGGGGTAAGCTAACGTAAACTATGATATATAAAAGTTTCTTAGTAAAATAATACTTCTTAAATAAATCACATCCTGGTACAGTACTTAAGCATCATAATCACAATCACACTCTCAACGTGCAACACATAAGAATTACATATTTTCTACCTAATACACACCACCACATCATACACGGAAGAATAAAGTCACATAAAAAAAAAAAACCCCAAAACACTCATAGTTTTATCATCTAAGCACCCAAGCAACCCGTCATTCTAACATTCTAATGTAATACCACCAAAAGAAAGTCGAAAAACATATATTATAAACCCAAAGGAAAATAACATAATATAGGATACACCACTCCAACACGTGATTTCTTCAAACACATGATTCCTAAGCACCATAACGAAAAATAAAGTAATAAGAAAAGAAACCAAAAGCTGTCTAAAATTATGCTAATGTCAAATCACAATTACCAACCTAAGGAAAAAGAAAAGTAAAAGTATTATGCCTATCAACTAATGTGATCCCAACAAGGCTTATAGCTTCGGCCAACGCCTAGGTCCAAATCATGCTCAAGGCCCAATCCATGGCCATCATGCACCTTCAAGCCCAAGCCCATCAAGAGGCCCAATAACAAGGGGCATGCTAAAAAAGATCAAATTGGGCTTCATTCAAGATGGCCCAATCCCACATGGATTTCTCATACTCTTCACATGGGTCAAAGAAGATGTGAAGATTTGAAGAGGTGTCTCAAAGAGCAATAGAATAGCAAATAGCAATAATATTGGCCCATTGTTTAGGCTTTGCTTTCTAGAATAATAAGTCAAACAATGAGTAGTTGAATTGATAAAATTGGGCTTGACTAAGCCCAATAGGAGATTTGGCCATAAGCTATCAAAAGAGCCAAGGTGGACTAAGTGGAAGTCAACACTTCTTCTTACACCTCATGGATCCAAAGCATCCAAGGGTTAGGAATGCTTCCTCCTTTTCCAAGGCATCATCCAATGGCCAAGATCAAGCCTTCTTCTCCAAGCTAGCATCAAAGGCCAAGATGCTTTCTCCTTCTCATCCAAGGGTCAAGATTCCTCATGTGTAATGGCTTGAGTATAAAAGCCTTAATTTTTCAGCATTGTACTCACTCTTCCAGTTTTGTGCAATAGACACTTTGAGTTGAGAACACTCCTCACTATTGCCACTTGAGAGTCATCTTTTAAAGAGTTTACTCTCTTTACCTCTAGCCCCCTTCCTAGACTAGAACCACCTCTAAATCATTCATCCTTTCACCTATCCATTGCAAGCAAGAGCCTACACACTTGCCTCCCACTCTCCCATGCTTCCTCCATCATTTCCGCTGCACTTGGAGCTTCATGTCTCCACCAAGCTCCATCATAGTGGTATCTAGAGCCATCCAAACCGTGGAGTAGTCACTTGTCTTGGTTTGGTAAGGGTTCTATCCATAGCTTGTTTAGTTTTCCTTGTTTCCTTGTTGTTTCGTCTCTTCTCTTCTTCTTCTTTCATTATTTTTCATCTTTCACGTTTCATTTGTTGTGGTTATGTGCTCTATTGTGTTTCTCCATTGAGTCCATGCAACTATGAGACTACAAGAGTGTTCTACACTCTATTTTTAGATTTCCATGCTTGCTATGGTTCACATCATTTACTAGCTTTCCTTTAAAGTTCAGCACCATTTTCTTCATTATATTGAGTTTCTTGCATTTTAATCAGTGAATCTTGCTTGTTTTTCATTTTTCTACCGTTTATGTTTTGTCTATTGTCTTCTTCTTCACTTTTGTTTCATTTCCACCGTTTATTTCCTTCATTTTGCTGTTTTCCTAGCTTGAAACAGTGCCACCATTTCACAACTACGCAAATGATGTTTACACTATGCGTGTGGATGGTTGGACAGTTTTCTTGCCAAGATTAAACCATTTTCACCGTTTATGCCTTTAGGCCCACCCAGCCCATCCTGGTTGTTAGGCCCACCCGACACCTCAAGGTCTTCGGGCCTGCTTGGTCCATACAGGTCGTCGAGCAAGGTCCATCCGAGTCTAAATTTAGCTTAGTCCATCTCAACCTTTAGCCTAACCCAACTAAAAATTTAAATTGAAAATTTGGATTGGATTTTTTGGATTATCCATATTTGAAAATCTTGATTTATAGAATGGATATCCAATCCATAAAATATATAAAATGTAGATTAGATTGAAATCCAGATCCAATAAAATGGATTTTAAATGGATTTGATTTTTAATAAAATGGTTTTTAAATGGATTAGATTGAAGCAAAAGTAGATTGAATCAAGAAAATTAGATTTTTTGCCCACCCCTAGCTATTACGAAGGTTTTAATTCAATGGCAACATACATATCTTGATGATGTGGTTTGGCAAGAATTAAACTAGTTAAAGCAACAATTTTTAGATTTTCATTGGAATTTTTCAAGGCGTTGTGGGCAAGTCCCTTTGATAGGGGGAATGATGGTCTCCTCCTCAAGCTAGTAGCTCCAAGTATGAAGATGAGTCCAACGTGATGTGATGCCCATAAGTAATGGAGGAATGATGGAAGATAGGTTTTAGTTTGGGTGTGTATGTGGTGGGAATGGTGATGTTTGGTGCTCTCAAGAGAGGTAAATCCAACTCTAGAGGAAGATGGCTAAAAGAGACCACATGAGATGCTTTACCCTTCACTTTAGAGACAAGTACAATGGCACAAAAATTTGGCAGCATTTTATTACTAATCTCAAAGTAAATTTGCATGAGGGGAGACACCTCTATTTATAGGCCTAAGGTGTCTACAAATTTGTAGAAGAAAAATCCTAAAAACCTCAACTTGGCTAGCTTGGAGACCAAGGTAAAAATCCTCTCCATTAGGAGCTCCCATGGCAAATAACATGGGAGAATCCTCTTCATTCCTAGAAGGATATACGACCATTGTTTATGGACAATCATCTCCAATGAGAGCATGACACATAGCCACTCTCTCCAAAGGTGGGACACCCCTTCTCCTTGCTCACCAAGGTAAGACTAAACTTTGACCCATATGGTCAACTCCTCTATGTGCCACACTTAGGTCAAGCATGGGTGTTGACTTGTGTTGACCCAAGTTGATCCATGATACAAGACTTAAAAAAGAAAATCTTATACTACTTGAATCATAATAGAATGTCTAAATTAGAGGCTTTCTTTCTACACCTCCAAGAATTTCTTTTGTACATCCAAAAGTTTTAAAAATCTCAAAAGTACCCTTTGACCATTTGAGCGAAGTCACGTAGATCACACCCTCAAAATTATTTTCGGATCGACTTTCGGTTAAAGATACATCTGGAAGTCGACATCCTATTAAAGTTTTAGACTTCTGGATGTCAATATATATATATATATATATATATATATATATA